>Ga0351914_1374_pt1 | contig 6906 bp, 5 predicted proteins | sample TotcelHT113001M5_FD_205824 | JGI IMG/M metagenome (GOLD analysis project Ga0351914, IMG submission 205824) | Enriched cells from coal bed in the Powder River Basin, Montana, United States - Total cells T11 rep1 HSBNCT.T11.300.1.M5 ... | reverse complement strand
TAAAGCATTGCGAAACCCCGAGGAGAGGCACTATAATTTTTGGAAATTGCTCAACATGAAGTTACCATTAGTTGCAATCAATGGCCGTTTTTTAACTCAAACGGTTACAGGTGTGCAGCGATATGCCACAGAAATGGTTTTAGCGCTTCTGAAACAGCCCTACCGCTTTCGGTTTGTTGTTGTTGCCCCACCTGGCCCACTGATTTCTAAAGTACCTGAATTAGTTCAGGACAACTTTCCGGTTGGTGGACATATATGGGAACAGACAAGACTACCTTATCTATTAAAAAAAATTAAAGCTGATCTTTTATGGTGCCCCGGTAACACTGCACCTATGATAAATTATGATATTAAACTTATTTTAAGCCTGCTCGACGCTTCCCCATTTGCCGGTCCGGAATGGTTCTCTTTATCTTTTAGATTATATTACCGTTTGTTCATGCCATTGATGGGAAGAGCAGCCAATAAGATCATTACCATTAGTAAATTCTCTCGACAAGAATTAATTAAATATAATTTAGTTGGGAAGGATATTAATATCGAAGTGATTTATTGTGGATTGACATCCTTAAAAGATAAACAAGAGGCTAAAAAGATCGAAATATTGCAAAAAAAGAAATATGTGCTTTCCCTTGGTTCTAGAGACCCTCGTAAAAATATCTCGAGACTTTTAATTGCCTGGAATAACATTCCGGATAAGATGAAAAATGGTCGGATTCTGGCAATTACCGGTAATGCAGGTAGTGCCTTTGCCAAAGAAGATTTCTCGATGATTCCAAAGGACGTAGTATTCTTAGGCTATATTCCCGATCACCAGCTATATCACACCTATAGCCAAGCCGACGCATTTGTATTTCCATCACTCTATGAGGGCTTCGGGATGCCGCCCCTGGAAGCAATGTCCTGTGGCACTCCTGTATTGGTTTCCAATAAAGGGGCGCTCCCCGAGGTTTGTGGGAATGCTGCTTTGTATTGTGACCCTTATGATCTAGATGATATTGCCACCAAATTAATCCAGTTGCTTACTGAAAAATCCTTAGTAATCGAATTACGGAAAAAAGGCTTTGAACAAACAAGGCTTTTTACTTGGGAAAAATCGGCAAATCAATTAATCGGCATTTTTAATGAAGTGTTATATAGTTAATTATGTCTCCCGGTTGGCAGCATTCGTTTGATCAGAAAAGGCCTACATTCTATATAACGAAATAACAGGTAAGGATACACTAAGGTGAGAACGGCCGTTGTCCATGACTGGTTGTATACATATGTCGGCTCAGAGCGAGTGCTCGAGTCCATATTGCGATGTTTTCCTGTAGAGACTATTTATACCCTGGTGGATTTTTTGCCTGATGACAAGAGATTTTATTTAAACCACGTCCCGGTTAAATGCTCTTTCTTGCAACATATGCCCTGGGCTCAGTCTTTGCGCCGGCATTATTTACCATTGATGCCTCTGGCGATAGAAGGTTTTGATGTCTCCGCTTTTGATCTTGTCATCTCATCATCTTCGTCGATAGCCAAAGGGGTCTTAACAAACTCAGAACAATTACACATTTGTTATTGTTATTCACCCGGTAGATATTTCTGGGATTTAACTCATCAATATTTGCATGGATCAAATCTTTCCAGCGGGGTTAAGGGTTTTATAGCCCGCATGATTTTGCATTATCTGCGAATCTGGGATGTTTCAAACTCTAACCGGGTCGATCATTTTATTACTCTATCTCATTATATAGCTAAACGAATCTGGCATATTTTCAGACGGGAAAGCACGGTGATTTATCCACCCGTTGATGTTGATAAATTTGATTTAAAAAGCGATAAAGAGGACTTTTATTTCACCGTTTCACGCCTGGAATCTTATAAGAAAGTTGATCTTATTGTGGAAACTTTCGCTCGCCTAAAAAAGAAATTAGTAGTGGTGGGGGATGGGCCGGAGCTGAAAAAGATCAAAGCCAAAGCAACGGCTAATATCGAAATATTAGGGTATCAGCCCCATGCGGTGGTGCAAGATTTGATGGAACGGGCGCGGGCCTTTGTTTTTGCCGCGGATGAAGATTTCGGCATTGTTAATCTGGAGGCCCAAGCCAGTGGCACGCCAGTTATTGCCTATGGCCGGGGGGGATCTCTGGAGACGGTTCACGGGGTTTTTCCTGAGACTAAACCTGAAAAAGGGACAACGGGAATATTCTTTAAAGAGCAGACCGTACTATCTTTATCGGAAGCATTGGATTGGTTTGAGAGGCATCCTGATGATTTCGACCCGAGGGACTGCCGCAAAAACGCCGAACGGTTCTCGCGACCGCGTTTTGAGCGAGAGTTTAAACAATTTGTCGAAACCAAGTGGGAAGAATTCAGGGCCAATCGTAGATCGCAAATTTGACATAGCGCCTAATCACACCAATTTGTTAAGGTGATTAATCATTACCAATTAACAGCTGAGACCGTAGCGTCTTTATTGAATAATTGAATGAACAATTAACCATTAACATTTATTTTCTGATGTGAATTCATATTTGACATTATTTTTGGCAGGTAGATGATGTAAGGAATAACCGCGAATACGGTGTAACCGATTATGGTTCCCCAAATGATCCCCGGTAGTCCAATGATATAAGCCAGTAAAATCTTCACCAACAAAGCGCTGATACCAAATAGGGAGGCGCAAAATATCTGTAATTTAATGATATTAATCCCATTTAAAAACATACCCAGTGTACTGCCTAAAGCTGAGAGGATGGTCCAGATCCCCATGCCGACTAATAACAAAAACGAAGGGGTAATTTCAGGGCCTACCCAGAAATGAACTATCGGCACGCCGAAAAGGACAAAAAACAGCGACGGCAAGGCCACCATCAAAAAGGTTATGAACAACGACTTGATCAAGGTTTTCCGAATCCATCCCATTTCACCCCGGGCGATTGCTTCGCCATAGGCCGGCCAAAGGGGTACCATGATCATGCTCATGATCATGGGAAGGATACTGAATAGCCTCATGGGCACCGAATATTGGGTGACGGCTTCAGGTCCCAAAACTTGTGCTGCGACAAGGTTATCGGAGGCGAATGAAAATGTCACCGCAAGCTGTAAGACGAAGAACAAGAAGCCTATGCGGAATATTCTCGTCCCCGAGGCGTAGGTGGCACGGCGCCACTGTGGCCGTAACCAGGGAGATCGCAATCTAAACAAAAAAATCCAGTTTAGCAGTAAGGCTAAGGTCGGGCCTCCTCCCATGGCCAACACTAGCCAAGCCAGCCCTCCTTGAACATAAATCACCAGCAACACTGCGATCAGGCTGAGGATGCTGCCGAGGCACTGATAAATATTCGTTTGGTAGCCTTCCTGGTACCCCATCTGGACTCGCTGCACCACGCCCAGGGGCAGGTTCACGGCAAAAATAGCCACAAAGACTGCTATGGCCGGTCCTGCCTCCTGAGTTGCCAGTTTCGATTTGATATTAAAGACGATAGGCCACGGGACATAGGGATACGCAATCATAAATGCCGCGACAATGAGCAGCGCCATGGCCCCCAGCATGTAAAACCCACTGGAGATATAATTGATTGCTGCCTCACGGTCGTCTTTGCCGTTGGCTTCGGAAATAGCGTTCAGCAATCCGTTGCCCATCCCCAGGTCGGCAAACCCCAACATCAGCACCACGGAACTGATCGTCATCCACAACCCATAGCGCTCTGCGCCCAAATAATTTAGCGTCAGGGGTATGGTAATCAGTGCGGTTAGAGTCGAAATGCCTTTAGCTATCCCTGATGCTACTGCGGTCAGTGCCACCCGTCGATAGCGCTCTTTAGACCGGCCCTCTGATGTCGATGTATCAAATGTTTTTAGCCGTAATGTTAGCGCGGCTTCTTTCGCAAACTTTTTTAATGATCCAATTAAATCAATTCGATCAAACATTGCTTTACTTAGACAAGGTTTTAATTGTTAATTTAGATTGCATAAAGCCAATGCTACCTGATCCATATAGACAATATGGCTTGAGTGATGGACAACTAATGACAACAACAATATTTTCAAACACTTAATTCAATATTTTTACAATATAACCTTAATGGATTCGCAATCAAGCCAAAAACTCTGAGCAAAACGATACTCACCTTGCATTTAAAAGAATAGAGTACAATAGATTGTGTGAATTTGATAAAAAGTAAAGAAAAAGTGCTTATCTCCAAGCGGTTGAGGATTGAACAAACCTGACCGGAAAGGATTTACGCCTTTTGATTGAAAATCAGTGTATCTAAAATAGTGAAACTTTTCAACGAAATTTGTTTTACCTTAGAGAAGTTCTATGAAATGATGCAGTGGGATAACAAAATGGCGATTCATCCTGGCCGGAGTCGATATGCAGGGTTCAGTATTCCGTTCAACCATCGCCGTGGTTGATAACCTTTTGATTTTTCTATGGAAAGTGTATAGCGGTGCAGATTCCGGGGAATCGAGATGGTATAAGGCCGAATTTGTCTTCTCTTTTTGGCAAACCAGCCATTATCCTGCAATGGTAAAAACCCGTCGCTTCCCGTCCCCCCACCTGACGATGAAGTCAGGAAATGCTCCGGCACGGGGAAATCCTGGACGTGTTCATCAAGGCCAATAAAAGGCGGGGAATCACTTCAACCTGAACCTAAGTGGGGGAGAAAATTGCCGAGGCCGTTTTCCCCCTATTACGCCAAAGTCATCTTCGGTTGCCTGGCAGGCAACCGAAGATGACTTTGTAAACGAATTATTTTTTTCGATCTATTGAGACACCTAATGGGACTACTTATTTCTCCCCGTTTCGGCGCTCAAGGTAAGGCCTACATAACCCCGCCCCAAACCAGCTGCTTGGCCTGAGCCTATCTGTCTCCGATTGACTGCTTTCCTGCAAAGGCTCAGTTATAATCCTGCGCCTTTGCTCTTTTACAGAGACCCCGCAACTACACCTTGGACAAAGGTGTTTTCGGCAATGCTGTCGGGAAGATAGAGAGAAACCTGACCGGTAGTGGAATACCCAGTCAGCGCCGCAGCCAGGACTGCCTTGTTTGCCGGGTTACTAGCGTCAATCAAAAACACTCTGTTGCCAGTCCAAGCCGCGTCGTTATTCGCCGCAAAGATAAAGTAAAAACTGGCCAAAGCACCACAACTAGCGAGAGTACAATTATACCATCCCGCATAGGGGGGGGGGCGCTGCGATCGCATCACTACCGATGGCTAACGCCGACAGCACCATAACACATACCAACACCATCGCCATCTTCTTCATTTCTTTCTTCCTCCGTTTTGGGTGGTTATTAATTTCAGGAAGCCTTATTCCCTTCCTCCTTCCCCGCTCTTTTTACGCTATCTTGGTGGAAACCTTTGCTCCGAGTTCGCTCCTGGCATCTGCTGCTTCTGCCTCGCTTGGGCCGCCTTGGCCTTCACTGCCTCCTCGGTTAACCCCGGAAAAACTTCAACCGGTTTAAGGGTATTTTTGCGGTGCTCAATTACCTTGGCATCCAGCTGCTCCTGGGTTAGCCCCGGAAGGATTTCCCGTTTGGGGTTGGGCTTCTTGGCCCGCTCGGCCTCGAGCTTGGCTTCCAACTGCTCTTTGGTTAACCCTGGAAGCACGGTTTGCTTGGGGTCGAGCTTTTCCCATGCCGCCGCGGCCGCCGCCCTCTTTGCCTCAATTTCCTCTGGGGTCCCTCTTCCAGGAATCTTATCGAAGTGCTGTAAAGGTGCAGTTCCACCTTCTTTAGGAGCCAAAAGCGGGGTTACCGTTTGCATGGTCATGCCACTTTTGGCGGTCTGCTCCTTTTTCCCGCTTGTCGTATCCTTTGGAGTGCTATCCGAGCCGCAGCCGGAAAGGAGAAAAATCATCGTCCCCAAGCCGACGAGGATCAAAAACCCTAACCGAATATGGGAACGCCCTCGACCCTCTTTTTTCTGTGCCAACCGATTCCGTATACCTATTTTCTTGGAAGTTTCCAACATCTTGTCAACCTCCCATGAATCTTTGTCACGATCACCCTTCGTTTGGCCGGCTCTCAGTCAAGCCAAGAAGCACGGCAAATGTTCATTATCGTAAGAAAATCTCGTTAGTGCGGTGCGGGTCACCGATTAACATTCGGCTGAATATCTTTTTCAAAATTTTTTAACTGATTTACAGCCTTTCCTCGGTACTATCCTGCTTCACAGCTTATATTTAATCATCAAAATCATAATTAATCAATAAAAATGTCATCAGGAATTTCCGGTACGATAATAGGGCTGACAGCCAACTCCTTGCCCCATGAACTCACCATGATGAATATTTAAGTGATTATAAAGGTGGGCCGTCCCACCCTCCATCTCTGTACATGGTGTCTTTAAGATATTATGAGGACTCCCATTTTAGTCAGAAAATCTTTAGGTGGCGCGGGCTTCACGCTAGTACGCGTCAAGGCCATGGGCAGAGGGTACATTCTGTCACTTTACCCGATGAACGTTGGGTGCACTGCCCGCCGGAGCGCATTGAAAAATTTAATATTCTGTAAGAAACCCGTTTGGGGCTAAATTTTCCTATCAGGTGCATAATGGTAAAACTATACGACTACCATCAACTTTTTTCAATAGGCAGATATGCCTAATTTAAGTTACATTATGTAGGCACTTTTGCCTATAGCGGATATTTTTATTTTTCCTAAAACTATAATAAGTTAAGGTGGACCCCATTGTCAACCCCTAAAAAAATCGGTTTATTTTTGGTCCTCTTATAGAGAAGAGAAAACCTGGCAAGCAGAATTGTCTCGATAAAGTAGTTCTGTTGTCCCGACCAGTAGACTGCCTTTGCCTTGCAGCAGGGCGAACAAGGGCGCAGGTGGCCGAGGTCACCCGCAAGATGGGCATCGTTGAGCCGACCTTGCACTGCTGGAAGGAGAAATACGCAACACCATG
>Ga0351914_1360_pt1 | contig 7211 bp, 8 predicted proteins | sample TotcelHT113001M5_FD_205824 | JGI IMG/M metagenome (GOLD analysis project Ga0351914, IMG submission 205824) | Enriched cells from coal bed in the Powder River Basin, Montana, United States - Total cells T11 rep1 HSBNCT.T11.300.1.M5 ... | reverse complement strand
CGGCGGGCCAGGACGCGCCGTCAACGGCAATTTTGCCCTCAACGAGTTCCGCGTCACGGCGTCGCCGCGGAGCGGGCCAGGGGAGGCGCTCTCCGTGAAGCTCCGCAACCCGGCTGCCAGCTTCTCGCAGGATACGCACGGCGGGTGGCCGGTGGCGGCGGCCCTGGACGGCGATCCCAAGACCGGTTGGTCGATCGATCCGTTGGAGGGCAAGCCGCACGTGGCCGTCTTTGAAAGCGAACGGCCCGTCGGCTTTCCCGGCGGCACCACGCTCCAGTTCGCGCTGCAACAAGGCGCTCCGGCGGGCCACAACCTCGGCCGGCTGCGTCTGTCGGTCACCGCGGCCAAACGGCCCCTGCCGTCGCCGGCACCGAGCGGGCCGCGGTCGCTGGTCGTCCAGGGCGACGTGCCGCCTTGCGCCGGCGGCGGCATGCTGGTCGTCACTGTCGAGATGTCGCGCAGCGGACAACCAATCCGGCTGGGCGGCCCTGGCAAGTTCCTGAGCGCGCAAGGCACCTTGGCCGGCCAAACGGCTGCCTGCCAGCCAGTCCTGGGCACAGCCACCTATCCATCTTGTTGGCAGGCCTGGCGGATCGCCGTCACGCCGTCGGCCCAACCGCAACCATTCGAGTTGACGATCACCGCCACGCTCGGATCGGACGTGCAGTTGGCCACGCAAGCTCATTTTGTCCCGAAGGAGGTGCCATGATTCCTGCCGCCACCCGCGCCTAGCTGCTGCACTCTGGCGATCTCGCCTTCGTGCGCCAGAACCTGCTCCCCCTGGAACGCGTGTTGGCGCACTTCGTCCCGCGCCGTATCACCCAATACCCATCCCAAGCTGCGCGGAAAACCCAGCGGCATTGGCACGCGACGATCCGTGGTGGCGGGGGCGGCTGTGGTCGTGGCTCGCCGAACCGCGGTCGCGCAGATCGGCAGTGCGTATGGTCGAAGATCGTCAATTCCAAATAAGAATATCGGCTTTTGAGAAAATCGAGGATTGACTGTGTGAGGTCGTTTTCGCGAAAATGACTCGGCCAATCGCAGGTCGTTGCCCGGGTGGGCGCGACTTGTGCGCGTTAGCCCAGCAGCGCAAGTGCTCGAGGTGAGTTTGACCTGAGTGCGTAACGACATCACCTGAGCGCGCAACGGCTTCTGGCCAGATTGGGGTGGGAGACGCCAGCCAAACGCGTTCGGGTTGAGGCGGAAGTGCCCGAGGTCTGTCATCAGACCTGTGCGCGCAAGAGCTTGGAAGAATCTGCGTCGGTGTGTAGGCCCCCATTATACCGGGAGGCTCACGTAAATTGAGCGTCTGTTAACCGCCGTGTCGGAGGTTCGAGTCCGATTCGGGGAGAGGTCCAACCCTTGTGAAATTGCTCAAAGATAGAAACGCCAACGTTCGTCGGGAGGCTGCTAAGGCCCTGGGGCGACTGGGGTTCGAATGTATTTCAGATTTGAACGCGGTGCTCAACGACGATGAGGACAAAGATGTTCGGCGGGCGGCTGCTGAATCGCTCAGATGTATGGGCTTAGACGGCATATCGGCTCTTACGAACTTTCTCAACGATGAAGACAGAATCGTCCGGCGGGCGGTTGCTGCGGCACTTGGGACTACACGTTTCGATGGAACGAAAGCCGTTCCTGCCCTTATCGAATTGCTCCGGGATGACGACAGCGATGTCCAGCGAGCGGCTGCTTGGGCCCTAGGGAGTAGGGGGCCTGATGCAATTGCAGCCGTTCCAGCCCTTAGAAAGTTGTTCAGCGAGAAGGGCGTTGCGTTTTCAGCATATAGAGCCATTTCCAGAATACAACAGGCAATGTCTTCCACAACGGAGACCACGGACTCCCACCAGGGCCGGCGCACCAAAGTCTTGACGTAACGTCTCGATCTGTGGTAAGTTACGACAATTCGAGCAGTGGGATTCTCGGCACGGAGGGCCGAACACTGCTCGACCTGTCAAGGGAGTGCTGGCATGGATGCCGAGGCGACAGCATTTGTGGAGCGTTTGCAGACCTGCTTCCGAGATCTGCCGGACCCACGGGTCCAGGGCCGGTGTGATCATCTGTTGATCGACGTTTTGGCGATCGCCATCTTGGGCGTATTGTGCGGTGCGGAAGACTGGCCGGACATCGAAGAATTTGGTAAGCGTCGGGCACCGTCACCCGCGACATCCGCCACGGCATCGCCCAGCAATTCTGTGGGTGGCTAATCCAACAACTGTCCCAGGGCTGCCAACGCCTGCTTGGCTTCCTTGACGCCGCCAAGTTCCTGAATCAGCTTCTTGGCCTTCTGCGAAGCGGCGACCGAAACCATGTCAGCGGGCACAGCGGCAGCAGCCGGTTTGGCTTTCTCACCCTTGGCGACCGCCTTCTTTCGCCGCTTCTTGTTGCCCAACTTTGGACGTCTGTTTTCGACCGTGGCTGGCCACCGCCTCGCTCTTTGCCCGCCAACGCGACACGGGCCAACGTGTGGCCACGAGCGCCGGATTCTGGGCCTGCCAAGGACGCAGTTCGGCGTTTGTCGGACAGTGGAATGTTCGGGAAAGGCCGGGCAGGCCCACGACGCGGGCGACCCTTCGGCGGCTTGTTGCTACGCTTTTCAAACATCTTCCGGGCATGACTTGGAAGAATGTCGTCAGCCCACGGGAATAAAACGGATGCTTCCCGCGTCTTATATGTCAGAGGCAGTCCGGAAGATTCCTGTGAACCTTTCCAGGCGTCCGGCCTCTAATCTTTCAGTGGCCGCCGTGGTCCACCGATGATCTTGCACAGGAGCTGCCAGAGATGATGTTCTTACGGTCGAGTCTCACACACGAACAGCGCATTGATGCGTGTTATGCCGGACAACCGGTCAATACGCAGCCCGTGCGCTGCATGCGTTTGTGACACTTGGCCCGCCAACGGAGCGAGCGAACCGAAGCCCGGTGTCACCAAGACGCCGGGCTTTTTTCGTTGATGGGCTGGTAGCTGAGACGGTCTAGCACCGGTCTGAAGAGCCGGAGACGAGGATTCGAGCGCCTCGTGAGCCCACTGGATGATTGTGCGTGGAAATCGTGCCCCGTCCAACGGAGCGGCGCTGGGACTACGAACCCCGGCTGGGTTTGGGTTCGACTCCCCCACGCACGTACTTGATCAGAACGTGGCGAAGCCTGGGATCGCGCCTGGTCGGGGACCAGGAGATCGCCGGTTCAAATCCGGCCGTTCTGACTGTGAGACGACAGACGGGCAGAGGTGCAGATGGGAGCACGCCTGCTTCGGGAGCAGGAGGGTCTCGGTTCGACTCCGGGGTGCCCGACTTGAATCGGTAGTCGAGGGCTGGTCGTCCAGACACGGCTGATAGCCGCGTTGTGCCGAGTTCGATTCTCGGGGCTACCACTGGTGGCAAAACCAACAGGAGACCAAACGATGTTGCAGCGACGCCGATGGAAACGCATACGCCCGATCGCTTCGTGGGGTCGTGGTGTAACAGGCAGCACGGCGGACTTTTAATCCGTATGGTGTGGGTTCGACTCCCGCCGGCCCTACTCGCGCTGGCGCGTAGCTCAGCGGTGAGAGCGGCGTCCTTATAAGACGCAGGGCGTGGGTTCAACTCCCACCGCGCCGACTGATTCGGGACTGTGGCAGACAGGGTAATGCACCGGTCTCTTAAACCGGACGATGTGGGTTCGATACCCACCGGTCCCACTGAACAAACGCACTGGTCGCGAGAGCGGCGAGGACACCGCACCCGTAATGCGGCGACGAGGGTTCGAGTCCCTCCCGGTGCTCTTGATCTTTGACAATTCGGCTTCCAACCAGGCGTTCATGGCGTAAAGGTAGCGCACTTGCTTGCCATGCAGGAGGTGCGGGTTCAATTCCCGCTGAACGCTCTGCCCCTTCAGGACGTGGGAAAGCATGGGATTCCGCCTGCTTTGGGCGCAGGAGATCGCTGGTTCAAATCCAGCCGTCCTGACTGAACGACGCGATGCGGTGGGGCCCGTGCTGGTACGGGCAGGCGGCTGTTAACCGCCCTGACGCAGGTTCGATTCCTGCCGCCGCAGCCTTGATGCAACGGAAGGGCAAACCAACTGGCGATGGCAAGAGCGTTCGAAGCGGGACGAGCATGACTGCCTTGCGGGTTCGACTCCCGCTCCTTCCGCCTGGACAACGCGTGCCCTTGGCCGATCGGCTCAGGCACCAGCCTTCCAAGCTGGACAGGCGGGTTCGATTCCCGCAGGGCACTCTGACTGCTGGCAACGTTCCGGGGTCGTCGCTGTTGGTACGTGATGCGTGGCTTTGAACCACGAGGTCGCAGGTTCGATTCCTGCCCCCGGAGCCTTGGCGACAAACTTGTCGCGACCGATGTGTGTTAGCAAAGAAAACCGATGCGGGGTCGTTCAACGGTAGGACGGGACGCTCTGAACGTCTTGATGTTGGTTCGATTCCAGCCCCCGCAGCTTGCAGACGGAAGTCATCCGGCCGGATGAGGACCCTGTTTTGAAAACAGGCGACGGCACAGACCGTTTGTGGGTTCGAGTCCCACGGCTTCCGCTGTTCGACGACGCAATACGCGTCCCTGGTGTAATTGGCAGCACGGCTGGTTCCAACCCAGTTGGTCAGGGTTCAAGTCCTTGGGGGCGTGCATTGTCGGTGGTCTGCTATCGCGAACCTCCGGAGACGAAGCGGGCTCATGGTCCAACAGGAAGACACCAGCTCCGCAAGCTGGAGATCCGGGTGCGACTCCCGGTGAGTCCACTGCAAGAACGACGGTCCTGTGGCCTAGCGGCGAAGGCAGCACCCTTACAAGGTGACGAGCGGTGGTTCGAGTCCACCCAGGACTACTTGGGCCCAGATACGCCAAGCGGCAGAGCGGCTCGGCTTAAACCCGGGCGTTTGCAGGTTCGAGTCCTGTTCTGGGCACTGGCGGACAAGACGGCTCGGTAGGCAATCGGCAGACCACCCTGGCTTAGAACCAAGGATGCTGTGCCCTTCGAGTCCCACCTGAGCTACTGACATAACAATCCGTCCTCGTGGAGCAGCCCGGAGTGCTCGCCTGCCTGTCACGCAGGAGATCGTGGGTTCAAATCCCATCGGGGACGCTGAACGACATAGCACGGTACGCAAACCGGCAAAGCGGCGAAGCTCAAACCTTCGTGAACGTCTGTGGGTTCGACTCCCATCCGTGCTACTGGCGAACAACAACTTGCGTCGGTTGGGCATTGGCAAGCCCCGCTGGCTGTAAACCAGTCGTCCCACGGGACTCTGGCGGTTCAATTCCGTCCCGACGCACTCTCGAACAAACAGCACCTCGGCGCGGTGCGATGCTGGTCTTGCAGCGAGGCTTTCAATCTCGCCCACGCGGGTTCGATTCCCGTCCGCGTCGCTGTTTCGGCTCGGTGTGATGTTGGTTTTACAGTCAGGCCCTCAACCTGGCCGACGCGGGTTCGATTCCCGTCCGAGTCGCTGAAAAATGCAGCCAAGTGGTGGAATCTTGGTAGACACGCGACGCTCAGAACGTCGTGCCCAATGCGGGCGTGGGAGTTCGAGTCTCCCCTTGGCTACTGGACAGAACGATTGCAGGTGGGCTGGTGCCCAGTTGGGTTTCATAAGCCCGACCCGTCCGGTTCGATACCGGGACCTGCAACTGACGTTTGATGCGGGTGGGCCAGTGCTCATTCGGGCCTCATAAGCCTGGACTGCCGGTGTGCGACTCCCGGACCCGCTACTTGATCGTGGCCGAGTACGCAAACAGGCAAAGCGACGAGGTCGAGAACCTCGTGATTTTGCAGGTTCGATTCCTGCCTCGGTCACTACTGCCAGACGATCCCGTGGTCCAGCGGCAAAGACGCCTGGATGACACCCAGGAAATCGGCGGTTCGATTCCGCCCGGGATCACTGAAACGGCGGTCTGTAGGTGTTTCGGCAGCACACGTCCTTGGTAAGGACGAGGGTCGGGTTCAATTCCCGAACGGACCTCTGACCGGGGGCCGCCGTGCCAGCGGCGGGAATTGACGTCCGCCGGGGCAAAACCCGGCGGATGTCGAACGGGCCTGCATGCCGTTGGGGGCGACTGACCCTTGCAAGGTCGGTGTGGTGGGTTCAACTCCCATCAGGTCCACTGGAAAACGCGGGCTCATGGTCCAAGGGGAAGACGCCGCCCTGGCGTGGCGGAGATCCCAGTTCAACTCTGGGCGGGTCCACTGAAACGAACGGAAGGTAGCCGGATACGGCTTGCCGGGCCGCACTGCTAACGCGGTTCTCCCTTGTGGAGATGAGGGTTCGACTCCCTTGCCTTCCGCCTTGCTGGCCCGATGGTGAAACGGAAATCATCCCTCGTTTCTACCGAGGTGTTCCGGGTTCGAATCCTGGTCGGGCTGCTGTGGAGAAACAACGGAAGGGCTACCCGATCTGTGACGGGACCCGGTTGGAAGCCGGCTGAGCTTTGCAGCCTTGTGGGTTCGACTCCCGCCCCTTCCGCTGATGCGAACGTTCCGTGTGTTGGCCGTAGCTTAATTGGCAGAGCGCCTGGTTGTGGCCCAGGTTCGTGCCGGTTCAAATCCGGCCGATCAACCCTGAAAGGAAGGCGAGGTAACCATGTCTACCAAGGTCCTGCAGCGACCGACCCTGATTTTGAACCGCAACTGGCAGCCGGTAAACGTGGCCACCGTGGCGCGGGCCCTGGTGCTGCTGTGGAACGAGGCGGCCCGGGTCGTGGACCCCAGCGATTACCAGACTTATTCCTGGGAAGATTGGTCCAAGTTGCGGCCGGCGGACGGCGAACGGTTCATTCGGGCCGTGCGGTACCGGCTGCGCGTGCCGGAAGTGGTCACGCTGACGGACTACGACCGACTGCCCGCGGCCGCCGTGACGTTCAGCCGCAGGAACATTTTCAAGCGTGACCACTACACCTGCCAGTACTGCGGTGCGCAGCCCGGCATGGACGAGTTGACGCTCGACCACGTGGTCCCGCGTGCCCAGGGCGGCCAGTCGCGCTGGGACAATTGCGTGCTGGCTTGCCTGGAATGCAACAAACGCAAGGCGGACCGCACGCCGGAGCAGGCCAAGATACGGCTGAAGCGTGCGCCGGTCCAGCCAAGCTGGAACCCGCGGTACGCCGCCCACGATGGGCGGATGGAAAGCTGGTCCAAGTTCCTGAGCGAGGCGTACTGGAGCGTCGCGTTGGAAAAGTAGGGGGGATTTCGCTCCCGGTCCGCGGGCCGGGAGCTTTGATGCCG
>Ga0351914_1356_pt1 | contig 7239 bp, 4 predicted proteins | sample TotcelHT113001M5_FD_205824 | JGI IMG/M metagenome (GOLD analysis project Ga0351914, IMG submission 205824) | Enriched cells from coal bed in the Powder River Basin, Montana, United States - Total cells T11 rep1 HSBNCT.T11.300.1.M5 ... | reverse complement strand
GATCTCGGGCACGGTCAACTCCGCCCCCTCCAGGCGCGACTTGATGGCTTTCACCGCCTGGCGCTGCTCTTTCATCCGGACGGTGGCCGCAGTAATCTGCTCTTTCCGGGCCGCTTTGAGTTGTTTCAGGGCCGTCTGGCCGGATTCTGGTTCTTGGTCAGGCATCGTAGAACCTCACAGCAAGGAACTTGGTGAAATGTACAAAACACAAAATCAGCCCCAAAGTAAGGATTGGGAGATTTAAGTCCCCCTTTCCTAAAGGGGGATTTAGGCGGATTATCAAGCGGTTATTTAATCCCCCCTTGCCCCCCTTTAGAAAAGGGGGGTAAAACCCCCTGGTCCTCCTTGACTTCGCCTGGCAAACTCAAGCCCCTTCCAGATACTGGTCCGAGACGATCATGTCCACCATGGCCTCGTACTGTTTCAAGGTCCACCCCTGCACGTTAATGGCGTTTTCCGGGCAGACCGCCACACAGGCCCCGCAGCCGATACACCGCGCCGGGTTGACCCGGGCCCGCTGGACCTCCCGGCCCTTTACCTCCTGCGCCACCATACACAGGGCCCCCTCCGCCAGGCAGGCCGCCACACAGGCGCCGGTCCCGGTGCACCGGCTCAGATCCACTTCCGCCACAAAGGGGTCCAACTCCACAAAGCCCCGGGTCAGGGTCGCGGCGGCCTTGACCGCGGCCGCGCCTGCCGCGGCGCAGGTTTCCCCTACGTCGAAGGGGGCCTGGCAGGTGCCGGCCAACATGATGCCGGCCACGGACACTTCCACCGGGCGCAGCTTGGGGTGCACCTCCTGGAGGAACCGGTCGGCGCCCACGGGAGACGCGGCCGCGGAAGTTATCCGCGAACTCGCCGGCGCCGTCCTGGCGCATCCGGCTATCACCGTTTACGCCTGCGCCCAGGTGGAGGGTTTTGACGGCTATATCGGCAATTTCAAGCTCAAGATCGTGCGTCAGCCCCCGGAAGGTGCGGCGGAGGCCGACAGGTTGGCCAGGGTGAGCCGCTCCGGCAAGGGATTGGGCGAGTTTGTGCCCTTCGTGGGCGTCATGCCCGGGGCGATCCCGGCAGGCCGGGAAGAATTCGACCTGGATGCGGGGATCATAGTGCTGGCCACCGGTTTCCGGCCCTACCAGCCCCGGGAGGGGGAATACGGCTTTGGGGAATTTCCCGAGGTGGTCACCCTGCCGGAACTCATCCGCCTGGTGGCTGAAGCAAAGGCCGGCAACGACACCCTGGTGCTAAACGGCCGGCCGATCCGCAACCTGGCCATGATCCACTGCGTCGGCAGCCGCCAGATTCCGGGCATCCATGAGGAGAATGAAGGCGGTTATCTGAACGAATACTGCTCCCGCACGTGCTGCAGCGTCACGCTTTACGCCGCCAATCTCATCCGGAAAACCTATCCCCAAACCCGGGTCTTTGATTTTTACCGGGACATCCGCACCTATGGCCGGGGGCAGGAGGAAATCTACACCCAGGCGGCCCAAAACCAGGTGGTGTTTTTCCGCTTCGAGGCCGGCGGGGAGCCCCAGGTCCTCCGCAATCCCGCCTCCAAGGGGGAACCTCTGCTGGTCAAGGTAAAGGATGTCCTGACCTTCGGGGAGGAACTGGAAATCCCGGTGGACCTGGTGGTGCTGGCGGTGGGCCAGGAGCCGAATCCCATTTCCGACCTGGTGGAGAAGCTGAAGATTCCCGTGGGCGCCAGGCGCTCCAGTTGCGCCACCTGTCCCCCCACAAACGGACTCTTTTCCACGAGAATCACGGGCAGGCCTCTTTCCGCCAGCTCCAGGGCCGCCTTGAGGCCCGCCACCCCGCCGCCGATCACCACGGCCTGCTTATGCACCGCCACCCGGATGGATTCCAGGGGCTCAAGCATCCCGGCCTTGGCCGCAGCCGCAGCCACCAACCGGGTGGCCTTGCCGGTGGCCTCATCGCCGTGGTGTACCCAGCTCACCTGCTCCCTCAGATTGGCGTGCTCGTACACATAGGGATTGGCCCCAGCCCGGATCAGGGCCTGGCGAAAGGTGGTTTCATGCAGACTAGGGGAGCAGGAGGCCACCACCACCCGGTCCACCTTGCCGCTTTTCAGGTCCTCGATGATCATTTCCTGCCCGGGATCGGAGCACATGAACATGTTGGCCCGGGCCACCACCACCCCCGGCACCATGCGGGCCTGCTCACAGACCTTTTCCACGTCCACTTCGTCGGAAATGTTGCCGCCGCAGTGGCAGACGTAGACTCCCACTTTGCCTTCCGGGACCGGGTCGGGGTGTTTCTTCTTCGCCATCAGCCTTTCTCCCAGCTCAAACTCAACTTGCCGCCTTTACCGCACGGGACGCCAGATACCGGGAAGCCTCCATGGCCGCGGCCCCCGCTTCCACGATGCTGTCCACGATATCCTTGGGTCCGGCCGCGGCCCCGGCGACAAACACGCCGGGCAGGTCCGTCAAGGTCGGGGCCAGCTTGGGTTTCACGGTTTTAATGAAGTTATCCGACCCGGTGGACAGAGCGCAGCGTCCCTGGGGGGCCCAGCCCGGCAGCATGCCCAGGGACAGCACTACCAAATCATGCTCGGCCACTTGCACCCCGCCTTCAGCGTCCTGGGATTCGTATCGCACCAGGACCGACCCGTTGTCCCCCGGGTCCAGAAACGCCGCCTTGCCTTTGACAAAACTCACTCCCATGGCCTGGGCGTTTTGGAAGAACTGCTCGTAGCCCTTACCAAAGGCCCGGATATCCATGTAGTAAATGGTGATGTCCGCCAGGGGCAGGGACCCGGACAGGAGCATGGCCTGCTTGATGGCATACATGCAGCAGACCCGGGAGCAATACGGCACGCCCAGGCTCTGGTCCCGGGAACCGGCGCACTGGATGAAGGCGATGTTGTCCGGCTCCATGCCGTCAAAGGGCCTGAGGACGCGATTGTAAGGCCCGTGGGGCGCCAGCAACCTCTCCATCTGGAGGGCCGTAATCACATTGGGGATCTGTCCCCGGCCGTATTGGGTCTTGTCCGCCAGCGGCGTCAACTCAAAACCGGTGGCGATCACGGCGGTCGCGGCCGTCAGGCTGAAATCTTCCGGCTCCTGAAAATAGTTGACCGCCTGGGTGGGGCAGATCTTGGCGCACCGGCCGCACAGGATGCAATGCTCCGTATCGATCAGGGCCTTCTGAGGAATGGCGTTGGAGAAGGGAATATACGCGGCTTTCCGGCCCGCAAACCCTCCTTGCTCGTCATCCGGCGCGAGCACGGGACACTGATATTCGCACTGGCGGCAGCCGATGCACTTCACTTCGTCCACGTAGCGGGGTTTTTGGCGAATTGCCGCGACTAAATCGTCGCCCCGGCGCTCCAGGGACTGCAAATCGCAATAGGTGAGGATGGTGATATTGGGATGGTGCGCCGCGGCCGCCATTTTGGGGGTGGTGATGCAACTGGAGCAGTCCAGGGTGGGAAAGACCTTGGAGAGCCGGATCATCTTGCCGCCGATGGAGGCGTCTTTTTCTAAGATCACCACCGTGAAATCCTGGTCGGCGAGATTGAGGGCCGCCTCCAGCCCGGCGATCCCCCCGCCCAGGACGAGGGCGTCGTAACGTAAGCTTTGGTGCGAAATCATGGCGGTCGCTCCTCAGAGGGCCAATCCCTGGTGATGCCGTTCTCCTTGCGAAGTTGCTTGAAATTTCCCCCTTTAATCCAGGGGGGACGTAAAAAACCGGCCGCCTTTAAGTCGTCACCGGCCCCTCGCGCCCGGGCGGCCCCAACTCCGAGACCACGTCATTCATTAGGTTGACTTCTTTGATAAAAGCCCGGGTGCACACCGTACAGATGGCTGTCAGGCGAAGCCGACGAATGTCCAGGTTGCGCCCCCGCATCAGCTCATAGACCCGGTCAACCCGCTTGGCTAGAGCCTCATAGGCCCCCTCGTAGGGACATTCCACCCCGCAAGACATGATGATGATGCCGGCTACCCCCTTGTCGAAACAGTCCAGGTAAAATTGTTCCGGAAAGAGCACCGCCGCCCGGACCCGCAGGATAAAGGTGTTGGCCGGATAGCTCTGGTGTCCCTGCCCTACGGCGTCAGCCCCGGGATAGGCGCAGCTATCCTCGGCCAGAATCAGGATCTTCCCGGCATACTTCTTCGCCGCCATGACCCCTCCGGGCTACTTTTTCCGGACGATAAAAATGCGGTCGTAACCGTCGGCGACCAAAGAGCCCAGAAATTCGTGCCCCACTTTCTTGGCCCACAGGGGCATGTCATCCTTGGTCCCTGCATCATTGGAGAGCACTTCCAGGACCTCTCCCACTTTCACCTTGCCAATGGCCTTCTTGGCTTCCATCAGGGGCCCCGGGCAGGCGCTGCCCCGAGCATCCACCACGGCTGCGGCCTTAAGAGTCGCAAGATCTGTAGTTGCCATCGCTTGCCTCCTTTGAGATACTGACACCGACTTTATAGGGGAAGAATCTTTTTATCAAGATACAAAGCAATAACAATGCCAAAACCGAAACCGGATATTTATTTAATAAATTACTTCACATTACAATTAGTTACACACTCAACTTCCAACAGTTTAGTTTTCATTCTTAACATATGCTAATATGTGTTTGTAGTTAATTAACGAGCGTTAAGAATTTAACAGCCCAGGCGCGCAAAGAGGAGGGAATTGCCGGGACCCATGAGTCTTCGGCTCACCGGTGAGGCATGAACTTACCGTGGGGCATTGTGGCACTGGCCCTATAGTCGTAGGGGCCTTCTTTCTGGGCCGGTCTTGGCGGCCATGGGGCACCCTAAATGAACATTGCAAGATAGGGTTATCTCCCTTCACTTTCAATGAAATAATTGGCAAGCCCATGAATTCTTGATAATTTCCTTGACTTTTTGAATCAATCTTTTATTCTGGAAACTGAATATAGATATAATTTAAAACCCTCTGTACTTTAATCGACTGTCGGCTAGTATCCAGGGGCGCACGCCCTCTTCCTGATCCGCCTTTTTCCCTTCATGGAGGTAAGGTTATGAAAAGAACCTTTCCTTTTTTCGTTCCGTGCATTTACCTCGCCGCAATCCTTCTCCTGGGCGCTTCGGTCTGTTCCGGAGTTCTGCCGGGGCAGGCCGCTATTTCGGCGCGGGCCGGTCTCGACTGGAATTACGGGAATATGCCCTTGCATTTCGAGCAGAATCAGGGACAGACCGACGGGAATGTCCGGTTTCTCACGCGTGGTCCCGGGTACGCCCTCTTCCTGACCCCGAAGGAAGCTGTATTGGTCCTGACCCAGGCCCGGACGCAACCCCCGGGACGGATCTCCGGGGCTTCGACGTTTCCCGCCGGAAATTTTCCTAAAAGGGTGAATGAAACCGCAGTGTTGCGGCTGAAGGTTGCCGGCGCCTCCCCGGATGCAGGCATATCGGGCCTCAGAAAAGTCCAAGGCAAGGTCCACTATTTTAGAGGAAGTGATCCGGCCAAGTGGCGCAAGAACGTCCCGCTGTATGAAGCCGTCCGATACACGGGTATTCTCCCGGGCATAGACCTGGTCTACTACGGACGGGATGGCCAGCTCGAATACGACTTCCTGGTCTCCCCCGGGTCGGACCCCGGGGCCATCAAGCTGCAAGTCGAAGGTCCGGGGAAAATCCGTCTCGATTCCCAGGGGAATATTCTCATGCAGGCCGGGACCTTCGAGTGGGTGATGCACTCTCCCCGAATCTACCAGGAGCGGGACGGCCAGCAGGCGTCTGTCAAGGGCGGATTCGTGCTCCTGGGCGACAACCTCATCGGGTTTCGCCTGGGGCCTTATGATGCCAAGCTTCCCCTGGTCATCGACCCCGTATTGGGCTACTCCACGCTGCTGGGCGGCGCCCAACTGGAGCAAGGCCGCGGGATTGCGGTGGACGCGGCGGGATGCGCCTATGTCACGGGGATGACCCCATCCAGCAATTTCCCCACGCTCCCCGGAGGATACGATACGACCTATAACGGCAACGGCGACGTCTTTGTGACCAAGCTGAACCCCACGGGCTCCGGGCTGGTTTACTCCACCTACATCGGCGGCAGCGATTACGACTGGGCCCATACTCTCGTCCTGGATTCAGCCAACCAGGCCCACATCACCGGCTATACCAAATCCTCCAACTTTCCCACCACCCCGGGCGCCTTCCAGACGGTGAAGGGTGGCGGCGCCTCCAACCTCCCGGACGCCTTTATCGTGAAGCTGAGCGCCGACGGCTCCTCTCTGGTCTTCTCCACCTTTCTGGGCGGCGACAACGGCGAGATGGGCGAGGGGATCGCCCTGGATGCGGCGGGAAACGTCTATGTGACGGGCATCACCTACGCCACCAATTTCCCCGTCACGCCCACCGCCTACCAGACTTTGAATATGGGGAACGGCGACGCTTACGTTGCCAAGCTCGATGCCAGCGGGTCGACCCTCCTGTACGGCACCTATCTGGGCGGCAGCCTCCAGGAATACGGGTTTGGTATCGCCGTAGATGCGGCTAACTATGCTTACGTTGTGGGAGAGACCAGTTCGTCCAACTTCCCCACGATTCCGGGAGCCTTCCAGCCGGTTTACAATTACGGAAATTTGGACGCCTTCGTCACCAAGGTGAACGCCGACGGCAGCGGTCTCCTGTACTCCACCTACCTGGGGGGCACCGGGTGGGACTTCGGCCATGGGATCGTTCTGGACGCCCAGGGCAACGCCTATGTGACCGGAGGCACCGCCTCTTTCGACTTTATCACCACGCCGGGCGCCTATCAAACCACGAACCAGGGACCCATCGGCGCCTTCCCCGGTATCGGAGACGCCTTTGTTACCAAATTAAACGCCACAGGCTCCGGTCTGCTCTTCTCGACGTTTCTCGGCGGCCTGCAAGAGGACTCGGGCCATTCAATTACACGGGACAACGCCGGGAACGTCCTGGTGACCGGTCTGACCTGGTCTTACGACTTTCCCATATTGAAAGCCGTCCAACCCCTGCACCAGCAGGGAGCCACCGGGGTGAACTCCTCGGACGCCTTCATCACCAAGCTGAACCCCTCGGCCTCGGGACTCGTCTACTCCACCTACCTCGGCGGCATCACGTATGATTGGGGTCACGCCATTGCGGTGGACAGCAAGGGCTCGGCTTATATCGTGGGCGACACCGATTCCGTTAATTTCCCATTGAGCCCCAATGCATACCAGAAGACCCTGTATATAAAAGACGCCTTTATCGCCAAGATCGTGGTCGCGTCCAC
>Ga0351914_1354_pt1 | contig 7409 bp, 4 predicted proteins | sample TotcelHT113001M5_FD_205824 | JGI IMG/M metagenome (GOLD analysis project Ga0351914, IMG submission 205824) | Enriched cells from coal bed in the Powder River Basin, Montana, United States - Total cells T11 rep1 HSBNCT.T11.300.1.M5 ... | reverse complement strand
TTAGGCTGCAAATAGGTTCCCTCAACCAGTAAAAGGTTGGGAACGGCGTTTTTAAGTCCCCCTTTCCTAAAGGGGGATTTAGGGGGATTATGAATCGCTTATTTAATCCCCCCTGCACCCCTTTAGAAAAGGGGGGTGATTCTTTTCCAACTCAAGCTCCCTCGGTTGATTCAAAATGAAGCCGAGAATCGGTTTTGAAATGACTTCTACTGCCCTGACCCGCGTCTGTCCCGATACACCAGAGGACTGATGAACCCCGGCAGCCTCACCTTCAACCCTTCCACCGAGTCGCCCGGTCGATTATTTGCCTCTCCGTAACCCTCCTATCCGAGATTCAGTTTAATGGACCTGAAATTCAGTATATTTGCCGATATCATGAATCGGCGAACCATCATAATAATAAAGTCAATCCGAAACCGGTCCCATAATTGAGGGCGAGCCTCAAGTGGCCGGAAACCATTCCCATAAAAGAGGAATAACTATGGAAGACAAGGGGCTGAAGATGAAACAAATGAGAAAGAGGTTTCTGGACAATGAATCGGGGGCCGTGGCGGTCTATGTGGCCATCGGGCTGGTGGTTTTCCTGGGATTCGCCGCCATAGCCCTGGATACCGCCCACATGTTTACGGTGAAACGGGAATTAGCCAAGGCGGCGGAAGCCGGGGCCCTGTCCGGGGCCCGGGCTCTCTGGCCGCAAGATTTCTCTGGGGCGGACAGCCGAGACCCAAATTGCAGTAACGGGGAAGCGAAGGCCCTGGCCACGGCGACGAGGAACCGGGTGGACGCCGCCGACCTTGTCACCACCGAGGTCACGGTAGACGTGGGCCGGTGGGATTACGCCACCAAAACCTTCACCCCCGGGAATAACGCCAGTGCCAACGGCGTCCGGGTGACCACCCGGAGGGACAACGTCCCCATGATGCTGGCCAAGGTTCTGGGACAGGGCCCCAAAAATATGAGCGCCAGCGCCATCGCGGTCATGGATTTTGCCAACGGCGTGGGCAAGGGGGGGCTCCCCATTGCCGTCAATCAAGACTATGCTAACAGTGCTGGCCAGGACATATACATCGGTTTTAATCCCGATCCCGAGGATAACGGCGGTTGGTTTGCGGCAGAAGACAACGTCAACGCCAGAACCATCAGGGATTACATCGCAAACGATTCCTGTCCCCCCTTGAAAGTCGGGGATACCATTGATCTCACCAACGGCGTGGTTGATTCGGCCCTCCAGCTCTTAAAAGCTGAATTGGCCATGCACCCCGGTGGCTGGGACGTGTTTCTCCCGGTGGTGGATACCCCCAAATTTAATCATGAAGATCAAATTGACGCCTTTGTGCCGGTAAGAATTCTCGAGGTGAAAGACGATGCGAACCCCAAGTACGTCAAATGCAAGGTCTTGACCATGGCGCAAGCGGCCTCGGCCATGCCGGGCGGCGGCAAATTCGGGGCCCTGGCCCCGCCCAAGCTGGTGCAATAGACCCTGAGGCCGGGTGTCGCCCCTCCCCCCAGCAACGTTCATCTTGCCGGGCGGAGGGGCGAATTTTTTTTGAGCTGCCCCCCTGACCACGGAGGGCAGTTCCGCCGGGGACCGCGGCCGCCCCGATCTGTTTACCATCCCCCTCCGGTTCGCCCTGCCTTTACCTGCCAACCCCCCTGACCCGCGTCTGTCCCGATACACCAGAGGACTGGTGAACCCCGGCAGCCTCACCCTCAACCCTTCCACCGAGTCGCCCGGTCGATTATGCGCCTCTCCGTAACCTCCCTAGCCAAGATTCAGTTTTATGGAACTGAAAATCAGTATATTTGCCGATATCATGAATCGGCGAACCATCATAATAATAAAGTCAATCCGAAACCGGTCCCAGAATTGAGGGCGAGCCTCAAGTGGCCGGCAACCATTCCCATGACCGAGGAATAACCATGGAAGACAAGGGGCTGAAGATGAAACAATTGAGAAAGAGGTTTCTGGACAATGAATCGGGGGCCGTGGCGGTCTATGTGGCCATCGGGCTGGTGGTTTTCCTGGGATTTGCCGCCATAGCCCTGGACACCGCCCACATGTTTACGGTGAAACGGGAATTAGCCAAGGCGGCGGAAGCCGGGGCCCTGTCCGGGGCCCGGGCTCTCTGGCCGCAAGATTTCTCTGGGGCGGGCAGCCGGGACCCCAATTGGAGTAACGGGGAAACGTGTGCCCTGGCCACGGCGACGAGGAACCGGGTGGACGGCGTCAACCTAACCGCCGGCGAGGTCACGGTGGAGGTGGGGCGATGGGATTATGCCACCAAACTGTTCACCCCCGGGAATAACGCCAGTGCCAACGGCGTCCGGGTGAGCACCAGGCGGAACAACGTCCAAATGATGCTGGCGAAAATCCTGGGGCAGTCCTCCAAAAATATGGGCGCCAGCGCCATCGCGGTCATGGACTTCGCCACCGCCGTGGGCAAGGGCACCCTTCCCATTGCCGTCAATCAAACCTATGCCGAAGTCCCGGGCACCCCAGTATACATCGGCTTTAATCCCGATCCCGTGGATAATGGCGGTTGGTTTGCGTTAGCGCCGGACAGCGCCAGCGCCAGCACTTTTATAGATTATATCAACGAAGCTGCCTGTTCCCCTCTGAATGTCGGGGACCCCATCGAACTCCAAAACGGCTGTGATACTGCGGTCCTGCAGCACTTAAAAGATGCCCTAGCGGCGCGGGGCGGTGATTGGGTGGTGCTGCTCCCGGTGGTGAATACCCCAAAATTTGATCATGCGGATCAAATTGATGCCTTCGCGCCCGTAAAAATTACCGAGGTGAAATCCACGGGGAGCCCCAAGTATGTCAAGGGCACGGTCTTGACCATGGCCCAAGCGGCTGCGGCCCTGCCCGGGGGCGGCAAATTCGGGGCCCTGGCCCCGCCCAAGCTGGTGCAATAAGGCTCGAGGCCGGGCCACGCCCCTGGCTCCATGACCTGATAACTTCAACCTGCCGCAAGACCCGAGGCAATTTTTCCGGGGGTCCCCCCTGATGGTCGGGGGCGCCTCCGGACCGGGGCGGTGAGATATTTCACCCCGGTCCCCGGCAAATCTCCCCCCGGCTATGCCTTCGTTTTTCCCTACCCCCTCCCGCGGGACTTCACCTTGACATTGGGTTTGGCTCGGTATAATACTGGACCTGTGAAAACCAAAATCATCTTCATCACCGGCGGGGTGCTGTCCTCCTTGGGCAAGGGCGTGGCCGCCGCGGCCATTGGCGCCCTGTTGGAATCCCGGGGGCTGCGCATCACCTTTCAGAAGCTTGATCCCTATATCAATGTGGACCCCGGGACCATGAACCCCTTCCAGCACGGCGAGGTCTACGTCACCGAAGACGGGGCCGAAACCGACCTGGATTTAGGGCACTACGAACGCTACACCTCGGTCACCCTGGGCCAGGAGCACAACTTCACCTCGGGCCGCATCTACCACAACGTCATCACCAAGGAGCGCCGGGGGGACTATTTAGGGGGCACCGTCCAGGTCATCCCCCACATCACCGACGAAATCAAGCAGGCCATCATGCAGGTCGCGCCCTCCGCGGATGTAGCCATCATCGAGATCGGCGGCACCGTGGGGGACATCGAGAGCCTGCCCTTCATGGAGGCCATCCGCCAGCTCAAGGGGGACCTGGGCAAGGAGAACGTCTGCTACATCCACCTGACGCTGGTGCCCTTCATCAAGAGCGCCGGGGAGGTCAAGACCAAACCGACCCAGCACAGCGTCAAGGAACTGCGCTCCATCGGCATCCAGCCCGACATCCTCCTGTGCCGCACCGAAAAGGTCTTGAGCCAGGACATCAAGGCCAAGATCGCCCTGTTCTGCAACGTGGAGCCCGAGGCGGTGATCACCGCCCAGGATGTGGACAATATCTATGAGATTCCCCTGCTGTTCCACCGGGAGGGACTGGATGACCGCCTGGTGGAGACCCTGAATATCTGGACCCGGTCGCCCCGCCTGGAGGTCTGGGAAAAGCTGGTGGACCGCATCAAACACCCCAAAGACCGGGTGGAAATCGGCATCGTGGGCAAGTACGTGGACCTGCGGGAGTCTTATAAAAGCCTGCACGAGGCCCTGGTGCACGGCGGCCTGGCCAATGAAGTCCAGGTGGCCCTCACCTATATCGATTCGGAACGGGTGGAGCGGGAAGGCCCGGAAGGGCTGTTGGGGCACCTCCAGGGCATCCTGGTCCCCGGGGGCTTCGGAGTCAGGGGCGTGGAGGGCAAGATCCTGGCCATCCGCTACGCCCGGGAGCAGAAAATCCCCTACTTCGGCATCTGCTTCGGCATGCAGCTGGCGGTCATCGAATTCGCCCGCCACATGGCCAACCTCGCCGGGGCCACCAGCGAAGAATTCTTCCCCGAGGCGGAGCACCCCGTCATCTACCTGATGCGGGAGTGGTATGATTACCGCACCGACGCCATTATTCGCCGGGACCAGGCCGCGGACAAAGGCGGCACCATGCGGCTGGGAAGCTACCCCTGCGTCCTGTCGGCAGACTCCCTGGCCGGGGTGGCCTATGGCGAGGCCAGCATCATGGAACGGCACCGCCACCGCTATGAGTTCAACAACCACTACCGGGATCAACTCAAAAACGCCGGCCTGGTGATCTCGGGCACCTCCCCCAACGGCGAACTGGTGGAGATCATCGAGTTGCACGACCATCCCTGGTTCCTGGGGTGCCAGTTCCACCCGGAATTCAAGTCCCGGCCCCTGAAGCCCCACCCCCTGTTCCGAGACTACATCCGGGCCTGCCTGGAATATAAACTGGGGCTGAGCAAGCCGGGCGGGGAGATTTAGAGAGAGCTATCAGCCGTCAGCTATCAGCTATCAGCAAGATATGGTTAAGGCCAGAAGCCGCATGTAGGGTGCGCTCTGCGCACTATGCTTTTTTCCTTTATTGAGCCCTCGTATGGAAAATCCAGTCGCAATCGCCGACTTTTGGGTAGGTAAAGGCGACCTGGTGATGATTGCCGGGCCCTGCGTCATCGAGTCTGCCGAGGCCACCCTGGCCATTGCACGGACCCTGAAGGACTACGCCGCCGAGCTTAACCTGCCCCTGATCTTCAAGGCCTCCTACGACAAGGCCAACCGCACGTCGCTGGCCTCCTTTCGGGGTCCCGGCCTGCAAGCCGGGCTGGAAATTCTGGCCCGGGTGAAAGGCGAAGTCGGCCTGCCGGTCCTCTCGGACGTCCATCAGGTGGCGGACGTCCCGCCCGCGGCCCAGGTCCTGGACGTCCTCCAGATTCCGGCCTTTCTCTGCCGCCAGACGGACCTCCTGGTGGCCGCAGCCCAAACCGGCATCGCGGTCAATATCAAAAAAGGCCAGTTCATGGCCCCCTGGGACATGGGGCCAGTGGTGGACAAGGTGTTTTCCACCGGCAACCGCCGGGTGCTCCTCACCGAACGGGGCGCCATGTTCGGCTACAACAACCTGGTGGTGGATTTCCGCAGCCTCCCGATTATGCGCGGTCTCGGCTGCCCCGTGGTCCTGGACGTGACCCACAGCGTTCAGCTGCCCGGGGGGCAGGGGACCTGCTCCGGGGGCCAGCGGGAGTACATCCCCGTTCTCGCCCGGGCCGGGGTGGCCGCGGGGGTGGACGCCCTGTTCATGGAGGTCCATCCCGACCCCGAGCACGCCTGGTGCGACGGCCCCAATTCCCTGCCCCTGGCCCAGGTTCTGCCCCTGTGGCGGCAACTGGCGGCGCTGCACCACTTGCTCCGGGGGCAGAAGTAACGGTTTTCGACCGCTCCACGGCCATTTTCCCCGGTGGTTCCGGGAACTCCGCCCACCACTTCACAGGAGGGGACCCGATGATCGCTTTTCCCCCATCACGCTCCGCCAAAGTGGCCCTCATGGTTCTGACCGTTATCCTTACCACCGTCGGCCAGGTGGGGCCGGGCGCCGGGGCCGAAGTGGCGGGGCTCACCCTGCCGCGGGTGGCGCTGTCGGCCTTCGCGGAGGTGCCGCCGTTAAAAACCCTGGAGGTCACCCCGGCCCTGAAAGACTCCGCCGCCACGGTGGACAAGGCCGCCAACGCCAAGGGCGTCATGAAGCTGTTGGGCGTCCAGCTCACCGCGGGCCAGAAAAAGTTTCTAGACGAGCACAAGTTCCTGCTCATTCCCAAACGGGCCACCCGGTTTAAGGGGAAAATGGGCCCCGGGTGGGAGTATGACGAAATGTTGGGCATGTTCGATGAGGTGGGCGGGTCTGAATCCGTGGCCATGCGGCGCCCGGAGAATGCGCGCCTGGTCACGCCCGACGTCTTGCTCCACGCCTTTCATAAATATTTTGAAAACTCCCTGGAATATCTCGAAAGATTCGACTTGGCCCCTCTTCTCCGCCGCTTCCTCCAGCAGGCCCAGGCCAGGGCCTTACAATACCGGGACCAGTCCACCGGCAAGCTGGCGGCCCGCTACGAAGTGGTGGCGGCCCAACTGACGGTGCCCCTGGTCATCCTGGAGAACGCCCAGTGGTCCGTCTCCTATGAGGAGAGGCTCAAGCAGGGCTGGAACGAGCAGGAGTTAACCGATAAGCCCGACATCACCGAAACCCTGGAAGGCGCCTTGCAGGGGCTGGGGCATTACCAAAAGCGGTTTTCCCCGGAGGTCTTCGGGCGCATGACCCAGGAGATCAACAACATTTATCAGGCCGCCGGGGTGGGCGAATCGCCCCTCTATGGCCAGTACGACAAGGATGGGGCGTTCAAGACGGATTACAGCCAATTCACGCCCCGGAGCCATTACGCCAAAACCTCTCTTTTGCGGGCCTACTTCCGGGCCATGATGTATCTGGGGAGAAACAGCTACCTCCTGAACAACCCCGAGGCCATTGCCGACGCCCTCCTTCTGGCCCACCTGATGGCGAGCCCTGGCGCCGATGGGCAGCCCCTGCTCCAGGACTGGCGGAAGCTCATGGAGATCACCGCCTTCTATGCCGGGCCGCCGGACGATATCTGCTACCCGGAGTGGCGCACCTTCGTGGTCAAGGCGTTGGGCACGGAAAAATTTTCTCCGGCGGAGGCGGTTAACCCGGAGGTCTTGACGAAGATTTCCCAGCAATTGAAGGAACTCAGAGGCCCCCGGATTCTGTCCGACGTCATCATCAGCCCCAGCGTGTTTGGCCAGACTAAGGAAGAATTGTTGGCTGCCTCCCAGGCCTTCCGCATTTTCGGCCAGCGCTTCACCTTCGACGCCTGGGTGTTGGGCCGGCTGACCGCGGGGGAGGAGCAGACTGCGGTGCGTCTGCCTTCCACCCCCTCGGCCCTGTTCGTGGCCGCGGCGTTGGGCGACAAGGCGGCCCGGGAGTTTGCCGGCGCCTTTTTAAAGCAGGACGCCCCGCCATTTTCCGAAGAAGAGGTCGCCAAATTTTACGGTAGGCTGGATGAGGT
>Ga0351914_1317_pt1 | contig 7425 bp, 8 predicted proteins | sample TotcelHT113001M5_FD_205824 | JGI IMG/M metagenome (GOLD analysis project Ga0351914, IMG submission 205824) | Enriched cells from coal bed in the Powder River Basin, Montana, United States - Total cells T11 rep1 HSBNCT.T11.300.1.M5 ... | reverse complement strand
TTCATAAGCGCCTCTTGGTGAACGAGAAGGAACATCATGAACTTTTTGGCAAAGATCGTCGCCCGGAAACTGGAGGATTCCCTCCGGCTGTTCGAATCGGGGGTGGCAGAGGCCTTTAAGGCCGACATCGCCCGGCGGCCGGCGCCCAGGAGCCTCAAGGCCGCCCTGGATGGCGCCCCTGGCCCGGCGGTCATCGCTGAGGTCAAGCGGGCCTCCCCCAGCAAGGGGGAGTTCGCCATGCACTGGGACCCGGTGGCGTTGGCGCAAATCTACCAGGACCACGGCGCCGCCGCCATTTCGGTTTTGACGGAGCCCCATTACTTCAAAGGCGACCCGGAGTTCATCCGCCGGATGCGTCCGGTGATCGACCTCCCCATCCTGCGCAAGGATTTTATCGTGGAGCCCATCCAGGTTTATGAAACCGCGGCGCTGGGGGCCGACGCGTTGCTCTTGATCGTCAGCTTGCTGGAATTAGGACAGCTTAGGGCCTTGCTGCTGCTCACCCGCTCCCTGGGCTTGGAGGCCCTGGTGGAGGTGCACAGCGCGGCGGAAATGGAGACCGCACTCACCGCCGGGTCCCGGGTGATCGGCATCAACTCCCGGAACCTCAACACCTTCGAGATGTTTCCGGAGCGGGCCTTGGAACTGGCCCCCCTGGCACCCCCGGAGGTGACCCTGGTGGCCGCTTCCGGGATCAAGACCCGGGCCGACATCCAACGCTACGAGGCCGCCGGCATCCGGGCCTTCCTCATCGGGGAGCGTCTGGTGACCCAGGCGGACCCGGGCGCGGCGTTGCGGGAATTCATCAAAGGGTAGGGGCGGGTTTAAAACCCGCCCCTACGCGGCGTATTATAAACCAGACAACACAGGGCGGCCGGCTGCCGCCGAGGATAAGACATGGTACGCGCAAAAATCTGCGGCATTACGAACCTGGAAGATGCGCTCCTGGCCGCCGAATTGGGGGCCGACGCCCTGGGGTTTATCTTTTACCTCAAAAGCCCCCGTTACGTGGCGCCTGAGGCCGCCCGGGAGATCATCGCCCAACTGCCCCCTTTTGTGGCCGGCGTCGGGGTTTTGGTGGATGAAGACGCCGCGGTGGTGCGTGACCTGGCGGTCCGGGTGGGCCTGGACTGGGTCCAACTGCACGGCCAGGAGTCCCCGGACTATTGCCGGAGCCTGGGCCGGCGGGTAATCAAAGCCTTTCGCATCAAAGACGCGGACTCCCTGCGCCGGCTGGCCGACTACCGGGGCGCGGCCCAGGCCTTCCTCCTGGATACCTACAAAAAAGGCCAGGTGGGAGGCACCGGTGAAATTTTCGACTGGCGCCTGGCCCGGGAGGCCGGAAAGTACGGCCGGATCATCCTGGCCGGGGGTCTCACGCCCGAGAACGTGGCCCAGGCCATCGCCATCGCCCAACCTCAAGCTGTGGACACGGCCAGCGGCACCGAGGCCACCCCGGGTAAAAAGGACCCGGCCAAGCTCCGGGCGTTTTTTAAGGCGGTGAGCAGTGAGCAAAGAATTTCTTTGGCTGCAGGCTGAAAGCTGACCGCTGACAGCTAATAAAAGGAGGTTGCTTTGATACCGGACAGACATGGCAGGTATGGGCGGTATGGGGGTCGGTTTGTGCCGGAGACCCTGATGCCGGCCCTGTTGGAGTTGGAGGAGGCGTATCGCAGAATCCACCACACCACGGAGTTTCGCCAGGAGTTGTCCTGGTACCTCAAGGATTACGTGGGCCGTCCCACGCCCCTGTATTTCGCCCGGCATCTGACCGCGGAGTTGGGGGGGCCGCAGATCTACATCAAGCGGGAGGACCTGGCCCACACCGGGGCGCACAAAATCAACAATACCCTGGGGCAGGGGTTATTGGCCCGGCGTATGGGCAAGACCCGGCTTATTGCGGAAACCGGGGCGGGCCAGCACGGGGTGGCCACTGCCACGGTGGCGGCCCTGTTGGGGCTGTCGTGCGACATCTACATGGGCACCGAAGACATCCGGCGCCAGCGCCTCAACGTCATCCGCATGCGTCTGTTGGGGGCGACGGTACTGCCGGTGGAGTCGGGCAGCCGCACCCTCAAGGATGCCATGAACGACGCCATCCGGGATTGGGTCACCAACGTGGGTCACACTCACTATGTCCTGGGTTCCGTGGGCGGACCCCACCCTTATCCCATGATTGTCCGGGATTTCCAGTCGGTGATCGGCCGGGAGGCCCGGGCCCAGTTGCGGCGGCGCACCGGGCAGCTGCCCCGGTGTCTGGTGGCCTGCGTGGGCGGCGGCAGCAACGCCATGGGTCTGTTCCACCCTTTCCTTAACGACCCGGTGCGGTTCGTGGGGGTCGAGGCTGCGGGGCATGGGGTCCACACCCACCACCATTCCGCCACCCTGGTGGCCGGCACGGTGGGGGTGCTCCACGGCGCTTTCAGCTACCTCCTGCAAGACCCCTGGGGCAATATCCAGGAGGCTCACTCCCTGGCGCCGGGACTGGATTACCCCGGCGTCGGCCCGGAGCACGCCTGGTTCAAGGACCAGGGTCGGGCTGAGTACGCGGCGGTGACGGACACCGAGGCCCTGGAGGGGTTCAGTCTCCTCTCCCGGACCGAAGGCATTCTTCCGGCCCTGGAGAGCGCCCATGCCATCGCCTATCTCTCGCGCCTGGCGCCCCAGTACACCGCGGATGACATCGTTATCGTCAACCTCTCCGGCCGGGGTGACAAAGACGTGGACGAAGTGGCCGAAGCTATGGAGGTGTCCGGTGACGCGCATTGACCGGGTGTTCAAACAACTGAAAGCCAAAGGCGAAAAGGCCCTCATTCCCTTTATCACTGCGGGTGACCCGGATCTGGCCACCACCCGGGCCCTGGCCCTGGAGATGGCCGCCCGGGGCGCGGATATCCTGGAGTTGGGCGTCCCCTTTTCCGATCCCCTGGCCGACGGACCCACCATTCAGGCCGCAAGCCTCCGGGCGATGCGGGGGGGCGTCCACCTGGAGGACGTCTTGAACCTGGCGGGGGACCTCAGGGCCCACACTCAGATCCCGTTGATCCTCATGGGCTACTACAACCCCATGCTGCAGTACGGGCTGGAGCGCACCGCCACCCTGGCCGCGGCTAAAGGGGTGGACGGCTTCATCATTCCGGACCTGCCCCCGGAGGAGGCGCGCCCCTGGCGGACCGCGGCCGCGAAAGCGAAAATCGCCACTATTTTCCTGGCCGCGCCCACCAGCGGCCCGGAACGCATCAAGGCCATGGGTCGCCTCACCAAGGGGTTTCTCTACTATGTCTCGGTGACCGGGATCACCGGGGCCCGCACGGCACTGCCTCCGGACCTGGCCGCGTCTCTTCAGGAGGTGCGCGCTTTGGTGAAATGTCCCCTGGCCGTGGGTTTCGGCATCTCCACGCCGGAGCAGGTGGCCGCACTGGCCCCTTACGTGGACGGGGTGGTGGTGGGCAGCGCCATCGTCCAGCGGGTGGCGAGGCTCAGTGGCAAAGAACTGCTCCTTGAGATCGGGGATTTCATCGCCGCCCTCAAGGAACCGTTGCGGCGGAAGTAGAGTAGGTTTGCAGAAAATGGTGGCTGGAAGGTTACGTGGTGCGCCGTGGCCACCCCAATAGGGCGTAATGAAAGAGGTTTTTGTGGGGGCGCCGGGTGCCGGGCCTTTGCGGGGAACGCGGCTCAATCACACGGCAGGGTCTCCAGCAGCCCCCTTAATACTGATTTTCCCGGGTTAGCCGCGCCTGCTCCTTTAACAGAGCTTATACCAATCTGCGCTCAAAAAGGTAATTTCCCTTCGTAGGGTGCGTCTTACGCACCAAGAATGGCGCGTGAGACGCGCCCTACGGATTTTAACGCCTTGGGAAACCATTCGCAGGACTTGAAATTACTTTTCTGAGAACAACTTGGTATTACTGGCGCCCCGGCCGTTTTTGCACCCACATATAATAGCCGGCATCATGCTTTTCCCAGGCCAGGATATCATCGCCCGAACGCTCCACAATAATCAACAAATCCTGGAGGGTATCGCGGTCCCTCAGGCAGATTTCCAAGACCGCGCCGGCTGCCATCCGGGCCAGAGCAGATTTGCATAAGGCCAGGCTGAAGGGGATCACCACCCCGGAAATGTCCAGGCGTTGATCAGATTTCATGGGAGCAACCCTGGGTGAGCGCCGCCTCTGGCCGCCGGCGCCAAGAACCACGCATCGCTATCATAAAAAGGAAAAACCCATGGTTGTGCCCCGGAGGGGGTTTTGTTATCATCCATGTTAAAACAAGTGTTAAAATATCCGAGGCCACCCCATGCAGGATCAAATGATCAACCGTTACTGGAAAGAAATCATCAACACCATGAATGACGGACTCATGGTGGTCAGCCCGGACGGCACTATTCTCATGGTGAATCAGGCCTTTGAAAAAATTACGGGATACCGCCGGGAAGAACTTATCGGCCGGTCCTGCGCCCTGATGAACTGTGACACCTGCGCCACCGCCCGTTCGGGAAGCAAAAATCAGTGGTGCGAACTCTTTGAACAGGGCGCGGCCACCCGCAAACCCTGCCTGCTGATGCGCAAAGATGGTTCTTACGCCCATACCCTGAAAAATGCCGCCATCTTACGGGATGAAGCCGGGCAGGTGTTGGGCGCGGTGGAAACCCTCACCGATATCTCGGAGTTGGACAAGCGGGATGAGAAGATTCAACATCTCTCCAAGCTCATGGATACTACCGGGGACTTTCACGGTTTGGTGGGCAAATCCGCCCGTATGCAGCAAGTCTTTGAACTCACCCAGAAGGCCGCCCAAAGCGAGGCCCCGGTGATTATCTATGGGGAGAGCGGCACCGGCAAAGAACTGGTGGCCCACGCCATTCATGCCCTGGGGCGCCGAAGCGAGGGCCCCTTCATCCCCTGCAATTGCGCCGCACTCAACGAGTCCTTGTTGGAAAGTGAACTCTTCGGCCATGTGAAGGGGGCCTTTACCGGGGCCTACACCCATCGCCAGGGTCGGTTTGAGGTCGCCCACCGGGGGGATATCTTTCTGGACGAAATCGGCGACATCCCCCCGCCCATCCAGATAAAACTCTTGCGCGTCCTGGAGACCAAGCAGTTTGAGCGGGTGGGGGATCACCGGCCCATTGCGGCGGACGTCCGCATCATTACGGCTACCCACCGTGATCTGCAATCTCTGGTATCCGAGGGCAGATTTCGGGAAGACCTGTTTTTCCGCATCAATGTCATTCCCATTCATCTGCCGCCTCTGCGGGAACGTCTGGAAGACCTCCCGCTCCTGGTGGATCATTTCCTGACTCGACTGCGCCGGCGCAGCCGCAAGGCCATATCCGGGATGACCCGGGCCGCCATGAAGATTTTTTTGGATCATCCCTGGCCCGGTAATGTGCGGGAACTCATCGGCGCGCTGGAATATGCCTTTGTGGTGGCTGAAGCGGGCCTCATCGCGCCTTCGCACCTGCCCCCCAAGCTGAGTTCCCAGGAACGCGCCCCGGGAACTCCGCCAGAGGATGAGGCTGTCCCCGATTCAGATGAAAAAGCTCAATTAATCAATGCATTACGGCAAGCCGGCGGCAACCAGTCTCAGGCGGCGGCGCTGTTAGGCGTAAGCCGCGTCACCGTCTGGCACCGCATGAAAAAATACGGCATCGACGTGCACAGGCTGATCACCGCTTAAGCCGCGATGCGGCAGGGCCGCGAGCTCCCGGGACCGGCCCGCAACCCGGAACGTTACCCGGCCGGCGCCCGGAGCCCCGCCCTGATTTTTAGTAAACTGCGGTGGATTTGGCGCTGGTCATCTCCACGATCAGGCGCCCGGCCTTAACCAATTCTACTCCCTGGATCAAGTCAGCCTGACTGATCTTGCGCTCCTCGAGACAGGGAATTCAGGCCAGAAACGTGCCGCCGTTGGCGACGTAGTTGTCCACCAGCGTCTTCAAGGGGGTCAGGCCGGGAAAGGTAATGCCATCGGCATAGCCCTTTTTGGCCAGATACACCCCGTTGCCCTGCAGCACCACCACGGCTTCCACGTCCATGGACTGGGCCGCATTGGCCAACAGTAAGGGGAAGATGGCCCGTTCCGGATCTTCCCCGGCATGCGTGGAGATCAAAACAATTTTTTCCTTTTCTTCCGCCATGCTCGGCTCTCCTTTTTGAGATTAAGGTTAATAAGCTGTCGCCGGCGCACCCAGGGGTCGGGGACGCCGCCCTTTTCCTTAAAACCATGGGGCTCGCAGGCCTACCCATAGCGGGCCAGCAGACTGGCCAGGTCTTCCACGTCCAGGCCCGCCTTGAGCAGGTTGGCCAGACAGATGGGGCAGAAGGTGACCACCGGGGCGCCGCTGGCCTTGAGTTCCGCCACCCGCCGGGCGAGAACCTCCCGGTTCAGGGCCGGAGACACCGACTCCGCCGGGCCGCCGCAGCAATGGGTGAAGTCCCCGCAGTTCCGCACCTCCACGCACTCCAGGCCCAAACTGGTGAGCAGCCGACGAGGCCCCTCCGAGAGGTTCAGGTATCTGCCGTAAAAACAGGGGTCGTGGATGGCCACCGCCGGCCGGCCGTTGCCGCTTGTTACTTTATTCGGCCGGAGTAACGCGAAGTAAGGATTCACTTCAAAGCTCACCCCCGCGTACTTCGGATAAAGCTCTTTCAGGGCATAGGTGGTGTGGGGGTCAACGGTGATGATTTTCTCCACCCCGTGGAGCTTCAGGGTCTTGGCCACGAACCGGGCGTGTTCCACAAACCCCTCCTGATCCCCCAGATCGTAGAGCAGAATGCCGCTGTAGAAGTCCATTTCCGGGTGATAGAAGAAGCCCACCCCGGATTGGGTCAATAACCGGCAGATGGCTTGCAGGATGCCGTTGAACTGCTGCCTCGAAGCCTTGGAGGTCAGGAGGGTAAATCCCCGGCCCACCAGGAAGCTGGGAATATAGCGGCTGAAGCGGCCAAACCGCAGGTAGTCGGCCCCGGGGGTGTCCTCCAGGCGCTCCAGGTGACGGGTGGTGGCGTCAATATAGGGGATGGCCTGATACATCAGACCGGTCAGGAGCAGGGGGTCCCCGGGCCGCCGGGTGAAGCCGGGCATGCCTCGCCACCAGGTGTTGAGCTGGGAGTTGGGAATCCCGAAGGGGTTGCGGCTCTTCCTGATATTGGCGGCGATGAGTTCGATGATGTCCCTGGGGTTATACATCTTACGCCCTCCTCCACCGATGCACCACGTAGCGCCGCAATCCCAGGATGAGTTCGCCGGGGTTGGCCTGGCGGGGACAGGTCTGGGTGCACAGCCCGCAATGCAGACAGCGCCAGAGGTCCTGGGCCTGTTGCAGGATTTTGTCAACCGCCCCCACCTGGATGTAGCGGATCATTTTCCGGGGAAAGTGCCCAAAGAGGAGGGGACAGATGGCCGCACAGGTGCCGCAGTTGA
>Ga0351914_1319_pt1 | contig 8569 bp, 5 predicted proteins | sample TotcelHT113001M5_FD_205824 | JGI IMG/M metagenome (GOLD analysis project Ga0351914, IMG submission 205824) | Enriched cells from coal bed in the Powder River Basin, Montana, United States - Total cells T11 rep1 HSBNCT.T11.300.1.M5 ... | reverse complement strand
GGTTGCACGGTTGGGCGCCGAACCGGTTCATAACCTGGGCCTGAAGCTTCGAATCTCTACTGGTCCGTTCTGCCGATGCAGTGGACAGCGTTAAGGGAAAATAGCATTAGGGAAATTAAATCGCGGTTAAGATATGGAGTGGGACCATTAAATTTCTGTTAAGATGGAGGGAGGTCGTGGAGAGGTGGAGCAGTTACATGGATATTTTAGTGAGGTTTTATCTCGGTATTTAGGCCAGTGCCGTCATTTCTTGGCACACCGTGAGGATAACTTATCGAGTAAGGTTCCCCGATATCACGAAATGCGCCTGGAGGGGAGAAAAAGGCGGTATGCAGGCCTATTAGTGTTTCGTAACGGGTAGATGGGATGGCGCACAGAGGGACCCTTGACCTCGGCTTGCGACTTGCTCCTTTTTCCCAGGCATGACTTTAACCAGTAGGAAATTACCAACTAAAATTTCTTGATTCTCGCGAGGAGAATTTTTGGGGTCGCGATGCAACGGTTTTTCTGCAGTTGCTTGTTGCCCAGGGACCTTGGTAGTGTCTTTAACTAAGGAAATGAGGCCCAGGAGGAAGAGGACCGCTAAACCGCCCAGGAGGAAGCCAAAACTAAAAATCATCATGTTTGCGCTCATTTTGCCCCCTGGTTGGTCATTTGATAAAATGTATCGGTAGTCTTCGAAAAAAACTTAAATTTGGATTAAGGCCCGTCAACTGAAATGCTCGCAAAACTGAGGTGGATCGGGTTTGCTTGGACACGGAATTGGGATAAAATCAGGGTCTGAGGAGGACCAGTGGAGGTTACCAGAGCCCAAGCGCGACCCGATGGAGGAAATGCATGAACAAACGGCTGAGTGTGACGATCTTTCTGGGTTTAGCCTTTATCCTGGCGCTCATCTGGCGCCCCGCCGCGGGTGCGTCCATCAAGGATACGGAATCTGCCAGCCACGGGGATGAAGCGTCTTCCTACCAAATAGTTAATACTTACCAGTACCCGAGCTACCGCCTGGTGCAATTAACCCTGGGGGTATTGTCCCACTATTCCTATATGCTCATCAGCGGCGGTCAAGCGCTGGTGGTGGATCCGGGCCGGGATGTCTTCGCCTATCTTGATTTGGCGAAAAAGGAAAACCTGAAAATCAAGGGGGTTTTCCTGACCCACAACCACGCCGATTTCGTGGCCGGGCACCTGGAGCTGGCCAAGGCCGTGGATTGTCCCATCTACGCCAGCGCCAAGAGTGGCGACCAGTTCCCCCACCAATCCCTGCAAGAAGGCTCCAAAATCGAGGTGGGGGATGCCGTGGTCAAAATCCTGGAGACCCCCGGGCATACCCCTGACGGCCTCTGCGGCCTGGTGGCCCCGAAAAAGCACCCTGACCAGCCCAACCTCATCCTCACCGGAGATGTGTTGTTTATCGGCAGCGTGGGACGTCCCGATCTCATGGGCGGCACTGCCTCGGCCGCCGCCCTGGCTTCCCAGAGCTATGACACCTGGACCCGGAAGCTGAGCAAACTCCCCGACGATCTCAATATCTTCCCGGCCCATGGGGCCGGCTCCCTCTGCGGCGCCCACTTGAGCGATGAGCCCACCTCCACCCTGGGAGCCCAGAAGGTCGTTAACCCCTACGTGAAGCACAAAACCCGGGGAGCATATGTCGCCGCGGTGCTGGAGGGGCTGCCGGAAGCACCCCAATATTTCAAACACAACGCCGCCCTGAACCAAAAGGGGCCGGAACTGGTTAACTGGCAGGAAGCGCCGGTCCAGAAAAAGCCCGACCAGGCCCTGACCAACCCTGGCCGGTTTTATGTGGTGGATGTGCGCAACGCCAAGGAATACGCCGCGGGCCACATCCCGAATTCCGTGAATATTGCGGTGCGGGGCAGGCTGGAGACCTGGGTGGGGATTATGGTCCCCTGGGGCAGCAACCTGGTGCTGTGCGGCGACCCCAAGGAACTCAAAGAAGCGGTCCACCGGTTGCACCGGGTGGGCTACCGGGCGGAAGTCGTTACCCCGGAGGCCTGGAAAAAGTCCAAATTGCCCCTGGAGAAAAATGAGCTGATCAAGCCCAAAGACCTCTATACTCAGATGCAGACTCCGGATAGTCCGGTGGTGGTGGATGTGCGTCTGTCCAGCGAGTGGATGGGCCTGCGCATCGGCACGGTGGTCAATCTGCCCCTCAACCATTTGGCCGAACTGGCCCCGGCCAAGCTGGACCCGGAGCAACGGGTGGTGACGGTCTGTAATTCCGCGTTTCGTTCCAGCCTGGCGGTGGGGATTCTGGAGCGCCTGAATTTTAAAAAGGTGGCCAGCCTGGACGGCGGCAGCGAGGCCTGGATTGCCGCAGGCCTCCCCACCTTCGGGCCTGAAGCCCGGCAGCCGGCGGCAGCTGCGCCGGCAGCCCGCCCGGCCCCAGCCCCGGCCCCGGTTCCTAAGCGGGACATCAAACTGCCGGAGCGCCTCTCCCCGGCCGCCCTCAACCGCCTCCTTCTGGATCTCCCCAACACCTTTGAACTGGTGGATATCCGGCCGCCGGAGGCCTTCGCCGACTATCACCTGCCCGGCTCCCGCAACGCCGACATCGTCGACGTTATGAGCAGCCCGGCTTATCTTGCCGGGTCCATACCCCTGATCCTGGTGGACCGGGACGGCTCCCTGGCCATGGCCGTGGGCGGCATCCTCTCCCAGAAGACCCCCCGGCCCATCAAGGTCCTGCATGGCGGTTTGGAGGCTTACTGGACGGATTCGGTGCTGAAAGGGGCAGTAAAGGAAACCCCCATTTCCGGGGATACTCCCGGCAGGGTGCAGCCATCTCCTCCGGCGCCGGCGCCCGGCGGTCCGCCGGCGGCTCCGGCCCCGGGACCGGCTCCGGCTCCGGCTCCACCCAAGAAGAAATCTGCGGGGTGCTAAGATGAACTCCAACAACTACATGAATCCCTACCTGGCTGGCATATTTCTCGGACTGGTGCTGCTGGCTTCTTTTCTCATTCTGGGGGCCGGGCTGGGGGCGTCGGGAGGCCTCGCCCGGCTGGCCGCGGCCCTGGAAGCGGCTTTGGCCCCCCAGCACACCCAGGCCAGCGCCTACTTCGGGGCCTGGGGCCCGAATTACCTGAGCTACTACCTGGTTTTCATGTTACTGGGCATCTTTCTGGGAGGCCTTGTCTCAGCCATCACCGCCAAACGCCTTCACCTCACCGTCGAACGGGGTCGGGCCTGCGCTATGAAAAATCGGGCGATTTACGCCCTGGCCGGCGGCCTGTTGGTAGGCTTCGCCAGCCGCCTGGCCCAGGGCTGCACTTCGGGCCAGGCCTTGACCGGCGGGGCCATGCTGTTGAGCGGCAGTCTGGTCTTCATGGTGTGCCTGTTCGCCAGCGGCTACGCCGCGGCCAAATTTTTCCGGAGACAGTGGGATGATTAAGACCTATTTGGGCGCCGGCACGTTGGAGTCCACCGGGGCTTTTCTCGCCGCCCTCATCATCGGGGTCTTTTTCGGGGTGGCCTTGGAGCGGGCCGGCTTCGGCAGCTCCCGGAAGCTGACGGGGGTTTTCTATTTTGAGGACATGGCCGTGATCAAGGTCATGTTCAGCGCCCTCATCACCGCCATGCTGGGTCTGGCTTACTGTCAGGCCACGGGGCTCATCAGCCCGGACGAACTGTATTTTATGCCCACGGTCTATGGGGCCCAAATCCTGGGCGGCCTGATCTTCGGCGTGGGTTTTGTCATGGGTGGTTGGTGCCCCGGCACTGCCGCGGTGGGATTGGCCTCCGGCAAACTGGATGCCTTGATCTTCTTAGGTGGCGCGGTGCTGGGCAGCATCACCTTCAATGAGCTTTTCCCCGTGATCCAGCCCCTTTACACCTGGGGGAGCCAGGGCGTGGTGTTCATCTACCAGACGCTGGACCTGAGCCTGGGAAGCTTCGCCTTGATCTTCACTCTGGCGGCCGTAGCCTGTTTCTGGGGAGTTGATATTCTGGAGCGGCGCCGGGACATAGTGGCGGCGGCGGGGCGCGGCAAATTCCTCACTTTCTTCAGCCTGGGGTTAGTGGTTCTGGCCCTGGGACTGACGCTCTTCTCCGGCACGCCGGCGCCGTCAGCCGGCCGACTCGCAGGGGAGGCGGAGCTCATCGCCCAGGTGGAAGGCGGGAAAGACCATATAGACCCGGAAGAATTGGCCCATCGCCTGATGCGGGGCGAGGCGAACCTCCTGGTGGTGGATATCCGCCCGGCAGGCGAATATCAGGCTTTTCATATCCGGGGGGCGGTGAATATCCCTTTGAGCAAACTGTCTGAGGAACTGGCTCCCCACAGGAACAAGGGGCTGATCGTTCTCTACTCCAACGGGATGACTCATCCGGCCCAGGCCCGGGATTCCCTTTCCCGCCAGGGTTACGGGAACGTCTACCTCCTCACCGACGGGCTCAAAGGCTTTATGGAGCGGTGCCTGAAGCCGGTGTCCCTGCGGTCCGAACCCCTGACCCCGGAGGCCGCGGCCCGGGTCAACGCCTGGCGTCTCTTTTTCAGCCCGGCGGCGGCCACGGCGGCCCCAGCCGCCGGCGCGGTGGCCGCCCCCCGGCCGGACCAACTGCCCCAGCCGCTCCCGGGTCTGGTGGAGCCCGACTGGCTGGCCCGGAATCTGGGTCAACCCTGGCTCAAGGTCATCGACCTCAGGAGTCAGCCGGAATATAACTCCGGCCATATTCCCGGTTCGCTGCGCCTCGACGTGGAGAGCCTGAGAGGTCTGGTGCACGGGGTGCCCTCCATGCTGCTCCCCGCCCCCCTCCTGGCCGGACAGTTCTCCCTGTTAGGCCTTCACCCCACCGATCTGGTGGTGTTCGTCACCGGCGAGAAGTTCCATGACGGCACCCTGGCGGGCATGGCGTGCGAGCGCCTGGGACATAGCCGTTATGCCGTGCTCCAGGGCGGGATGGGAAGTTGGTTGGGTGACAAACGCCCTGTAGACAACGTCCTTCCCGAAGTAACGCCCAGCCAATATCCGCCTAACTCTAAAGACGACTTCACCGTGGACTATCGGCAGGTGTTAAACGCGGTATCGGGGAAAAAGACGGTGATTTTCGACGTACGCCCCAAGGATTACTATACCGGGCAAAAGTCCGATGAGGCCCGGGCCGGTCACATACCCGGGGCGGTCAACCGGCCTTTTTCCGAAGACGTGGTGAAAACCACTAACGGGGTGCGCCTGAAACCGGTAGGTGAACTGGCGGGAGCCTACGAGAAGATCATCCCTTCCCGGCAAACCTCCGTCATCGTCCACTGCCGCACCGGACACCAGGCCAGCCAGACCTTTTTTGTGCTCAAACGCCTCCTGGGATATCCCGACGTGAAGTATTATGACGCGGGTTGGACAGAGTGGGCGGCCCGCCGAGAGCTGCCGGTGAGCCCGCCGGGGGGCAAGTAGTTCAGGTGCGCTGCTGGAAAATGGCGCCGCCGGCCGCCCGGAAGACCCTTTAATACCAGATGTGGCAAAACCGGAAAGCGCCGATAAAGCCGATAAATGTCATCCTGAGCAAGGGAAGCATCTCGCATTTCCAATAAGTGGAGATCATTCCCGGCGCTCAGGAGGGCGGGGAAAGCCGGTTGTCAAACAGCTTTTGGCAAAGCTCACGGATGGTCGGCTCATCCCTCTCGGCTTGACATAAAATCCATATAATCCGGATCTCCTAAATCCGGGCCCTCTTCGTCTTGAATCGCTTTTGCCTCTGCAGATTCCACCATTTTCACCCGTCGGGGTTTCGGCCGGCGGGCCGGCGGGGCCATGGTCTTTGGAGATACAACCTCACCTTCTAAATCTAAAGAAGATAAGACCTGGTGTATTTGTTTAATTTCCGCCACCAATTCCTTGGGAGTTAATTCAGTCGTTGCGGCATGGGACATGACGATCTGGACGGTTAAGTTGACTATTTCACTGGCCATGAGGGATTATTCCTTTCTTTTAACGTTGGGAGATACCTTACTGCGTGTAAAATATATATTGGATACTCATAGTATTTTGTCAAGGGAGGCAGATCCGGTTTTCTCGGACCAGAACGGCGAGGGAGGCCGTCGGCCGAGGCGCGCCGCCCCGGGGGGAACCGGGGTCGCGGCGCTGGCACAGGGACCACGCTTTACTGCGTCCCGAAAACCGGAGGTGGTAAGGTCCCGTTGACGTGTGGGAGAGCTGCATTGACCGAAAAGCATGACCAGCACATAATACCAAGGGGGAATTTCCTGGGCCAGGGACGCCGCCGGGCAAGACTGTCAGCCGCGTTATCGAAAAACCGGTCTCGGTATTAGTTGGTGTAATTGCCCCATGAGTATGGTAAAATTTACCTTAGCCTCATAAGTAATTTCAATGCTCGGGGGGCACTGGCCAACATCGCGTTGAATGTGAGGTGTGGGGCTGTTTTACTTGTTATCTCAAGTAATTCCTTCCGGACAGCGATGATGCTGAATTAATTAGCGTTACCTTTGACCGTAAGGAAGATTTCCTAAAAACTGTGGCCCGCTATATGACCTGGGGAAAGTGCCTCATAATCTCTTTGGGATTGATGCTGCTTACCCACGTTGCCCACGCCCGGGACATCGAAAGTTTTACCGATAGCCAGGGCACCATCCACATTATCAACACCGGGCCTAAGAAACAGGAAGGCCCGGCAAATTCTCCCAGCCCGGCGTCACCCAGTCGTCCTGGCGGCGTGCCCGGGAGAACTCCGGTCCCCCCGTCCCTCAGGGAAAGTCCTCCCGAGATTCAAGCTCCGGTTCCCCTTCCCGAGGCGGCGCCGAGACCTGCACCGGAATCTGCACAGGCAACTCCGCCGGAACCGGAACAGGAGGCCCCGCCGGAAATGGGACAGGAGCCCCAACCGGAAACGGCTCCCGAAGCTAGGCCGCCTGTGTCTGAAGGTAACTCGTAAACCTCTAAAGGAACTTTTCCTTCCCCCAAGACGGTATCTGAGGAGGCGCCGGCGCCGGCCTCTTTGGATACGCCAGCGCCGCAACCACATTCCTCCCTAAATTCCAGAACCAACCATAGCAGGCAGGCTCCGAACCTGCCCCGCCGCCAGACGAAATCGCGGCAGAAGTTGAGCCCTACCCTTCTCTCAGGTAAACCACAACGTTAAAAGAACATCCTGGGGTGATCAGGGGCCTGATCTCGGATAGACCGGGCCTCATTAACGCTGCCCAGCCTGAAGAAGGAACACCGGGACCGCGATGACGACGGCCTATCTGTGGACCGGCGCTCCCCACCTGAGGCCGGAGGCATAACCCCCCCCGACCAAAGATTATTTACCGGTGTAGCCGCAACTGGGCAACAGGAGGACAAAATATGGGGTTAACGCGGCTTTCGGTCTGTAAAGGCGGACACTCGGCCAAAGCTCTTGGCCCCAGGCCATATTGTTGGCGTTGGGACCATCGGGGTTTGGAGGACCGAAGCGCCCGGACCCTGGTGAACATTATACAGAAATCCACCTGCTGGAAGCGGCCTCACCGGAAGCGGATCTACTGTGAAATCTCCACCTGCATTGCCCCATCCGAATACGTGGCGTTAATCTGCAGCACCTTGGCGATCCGGCCGACGCTCACGGTCAGATCACTCTGTCCCGCCTTGAGCACGGTTATCTTAACGCTGTGTCCCTTAGTGGGGTTGACTTCCACCATGGCGGGGTCGCCGGGCTGCCAATTCGGGCTGATTTCAACCTGCTTTTCCATACGGTCAAAGCCAACCGCCCGGGCGTAGCCGACATATTCAGTGCCGATCTGGACATCGGTAAATTTATCGGGGGCCACCCATACATCACCCAGGAAAAAGTTTTCCTTGGTTATGGATTGGACTTTGAGCTGGATCTGGATGGCTTCAGAATTCTTCTTGAACCCGCGCATTTTCCCCAGCGCCGGGCCCTGGGGCAGTGCCAGAACCAGACCCACCACGAACAACCAATACCACCATCGTCTCGAAACCATAATTAAGTCCTCAGATAAGATTTAGAGCAGTTTGGGCTCTATTTGCCACCGGTTTGCCCTTTCCACCCCTGCAAGAGCCCGGCAGGCAGAGGCGTCTGAAGGAACGCCTCGCCAGCCGTTCATAACTCAAGGAGTGAAGTGATTGGCGTTAAGAAAAGACTGCAGCGGCGGTAGTCCTTCCGCCGACCGTCCATCCCGGCCCACCGGGGGAACCCGAAAAAAGATATCTTTGCCGGAGGTATTGGTCCCGTGGGGCACAAACAATTCAGGATGATCAAAAGGATCCATTTCGTTTTTGACGCGGTTATCGGTCATGCCCAGCATCAAGGCCACCACTTCGTTTTTCTCGGAGGGAAGCCCCAGCAATTCGCCGATGGGAGCAATCAAGGGATCCAGGTCCACCAGGTTGTTATCGGCAAAGTTGCCGCCCCGGGTATAAAAGTCCACGACCTGGCGCAACGTGGCCGCCCCGCCGTTATGGAAATAAGGGCCGGTGAGTTCCACGTTGCGGAGTTGGGGAGCCTTAAATGACCCGTTTATTGCCGTCCGGTCCGGCGGCACCGCGGTGCCGATGGGCATTACGGGGATAAAGGCGGCATACGCCGGGGGCAG
>Ga0351914_1298_pt1 | contig 9358 bp, 7 predicted proteins | sample TotcelHT113001M5_FD_205824 | JGI IMG/M metagenome (GOLD analysis project Ga0351914, IMG submission 205824) | Enriched cells from coal bed in the Powder River Basin, Montana, United States - Total cells T11 rep1 HSBNCT.T11.300.1.M5 ... | reverse complement strand
TGTTCCTCTACTATAGTAGTGTATGAGGTCGCGCTCAAAGAGCAAACTAAAAAGAGAAAAATCTTTCCATCTCGAATAAGCGGCAGTCAGCGCACAGAGCCAGGATTTTTCCTGTTACCCCACCTTGCGCAACCTGCACATGAAACTCCTGCTGGTGGAGGTGCCGCTTACTGCGCCTCGCAGGTCATCCTCGGTGAGGGCGTTGAGGTTGCAGCGCGGATCGTAATCGCCCCAGCCCCAGGCAATGCGGACGGTACCAGGGCGGACCGTTGTCGAAATTCGTGCTGCCATCTCGATCACGCCTTTCGGGGTCTCGATTCGCAGAAGATCGCCCTCCGCAATACCCTGTTGTTTTGCATCCTCGGCATGCATATCGACCACAGCGCCCGCACCGGCGTTCAGCAGCGCCGGGATGGTGCGAAACTGCGAGTTGGTGAAGCGGATATCGCGGCTGCCGCTGATCCCCAGCATGGGATACTCGGTGCTGCGGTCGGCAAAACTGATCGGATTTTTGCCCAGTCCGTGTTCAAAGGGGACCCCAAAAAATCCGGCCTTGGCGAGCCGATCGGAAAAGAATTCGACCTTGCCCGAGGGGGTCTTGAATTTTTGGGTTTTGTATTTTTCGTACCGCAGTTCCTCGATCCGCAGGCCCTTGCCGTTCTGGCGCAATTGCTCAACCGTGACCCCGGCGGGTTCCAACTGATAATTGATGGCTTCCTCGGCGGTCTGCCAGGGGAATTCAGCAGCGAATCCGAGCCTTCTCCCCAGTTCAAAGACAATCTTCCAGTCCGGCCAGGAATCGCCCACGGGAGCAATGACCGCGTCTTGCAGAAACATCGGGTTATTGCGGATGGAGGAGCGGTTGAGCTGCGTTTTTTCAAAGCCGCTGGTGGCGGGCAGGATGACGTCAGCGAGTTTGGCGGTAGCTGTCATGAACAGATCGATAACTACCAGGGTCTCCACCTTGGCAAATGCCTCCGTGGTCCGGTTCGAATCGGCCATGGTAATTACCGGGTTGCCGGACTGCACCACCACCATCTTCAAAGGATAGAACGACTCGCCCAGGATGGCATCGACTACGCAGCCCTGCACCTGATTGCCCCAGGTGTCGCTGAAGGTGTTAAACAGGGGATATTGCCGGGTAATTGGCTTCACACCCACAGGCAACTGCTCCTTTAACTGGATGTTGCGCACCGGAATGGGCTGCGGCAGGACGTCACCGCCCGGCTTGTCGAGATTGCCGGTCAGGGCCCGGAGCATGGCAATGGCCCGGGTGGTGTCGAAGACCTCCCGGTGCATATCGAGGCCGTTGCCGTCGATGATGGCGGCCGGTTTAGTGGTGGCGTAGAGACGCGCCAGCTGTTTAACCTGCGCGGCGGTCAGCCAGATCGATTCGGCAACCGCCTCGGCAGGGTACTGGGCAGCCACTTTCTTCAACTCCTCAAAGCCGGTGGTGTGGTGTTCGACAAAATCGGCGTCATAGAGGTTTTCGGTGATGATTTCATGAATCATCGCCATGGCCAACAGACCGTCATGGCCTGGCTTGATCTGCAGCCAGTGGTCGGCCTTGCGGGCAAGTGCGGTCTGCACGGGATCGATGACGATCAGCGTTGCCCCGTGTTCCTGGGCCCAGTGAATACCCTCGGCCGCACCCAGGGCGGTGTTGCCGTCGTTCTTGCCCCAGACAATGATGCACTTGGCGCTCTTTGCCTCGGGGAAGGCCATGGCGCCGTAGGTGTAGGTATGGGCGAAGTCGCGGGCGACAAAACAGATGGAGCCGTTGCCGATGGTGTTGGGGGAGCCGAAGAGGTGCATCAGCCGGTTAGGGTAATCCCAGGGTGCCCCCCAATCAGCGGCCATTCCGCGCAGCCAGGCAACGGATTGCGCCCCCGAGGTCTGTTGGTGGTGACGGAATCGGGCCGCCACCAGATCAAGGGCCTCGTCCCAGGAGGCTTCACGAAAGCCCGAGCCATCGTCTTTTTTGATCAGGGGCGTGGTCAACCGTTTCGGGGAATAGACAATATCCGGGGCTGCGGCAAGTTTTGCGCAGGAGAGCCGTTTTTCGGGGTCGAGAAAGGATTTGCGCCAGGCAGCAACCAGGCGGTTGTCGATCACCTCGGCTTCGATGGGACAGCAGGAGGAACAGAAACGGCATACAGTATCAACGATCATCGTCTTCTCCTATCGGCAGGCATGGACAAAACAGCTGCGGATGAGTTCGTAATGGTTGGTGTGGGTTCTAATTTTCCACCACACGCTGTCTGGCTCGCCTACCTGCCAGGCGGGACCCAAATCGTCTCTGCCACCCGCCAGCAGTGCCGCCACGTTGGCCAATCCCTTGCCTGCATGGGGTCCTTCCGGTTTGCCGCCCAGCCATTGGTCGACAGGGGCGGCCTCGGTCGACCAGGAAAAAGGGTCAGAGAGCAGAAACTGGGCAGTGCTGTCGCGGGTGACCCGGTTCATTTCCTGCAGGTGCTTGAGGGGCGAGGGCACCTTATCCACCAGATTGAGCGAGGAAAACACAGCGATTGATTTCTTCCGGAAGGGCAGGGCCAGGGCATTGGCCACCACAAACTCGACCTTGTCGCTGGGCCATGCATCAGGCAAATTGATCGTGACTTCGTGGTGCAGCAAGCCCTCGTCTTTGAGACGAACCGCCAGAGAGCGCTTCCGCATGAGTCTTCTCGCTGCCTGGATGAAGGCATGCGAGGTATCGATGCCGATGGCAAAGTCGCAGCGGCTGCTCATCTCAAAGGTGAAGCGGCCCACCGCACCTCCTGCATCGAGGGCGATGCCGCCCTGTGGGTTGACTAATTCTGCCCAGGTAGCATAGGCCTGCGAGGCGTGTGGATCGTCGAGCAGTTCGCCATAATGACTCCAAAGGTAGGACGCCACGACTTCCGTGGTTTCATATTTGTTCGTGGGCTGTTGGCTGTCCCCGCTGTAGGGATCGAGAAGCGCCACGCCTTCGGTTATGGGGAATTGTGCGGTACAGTGCGGGCAATGCAGAGCACCGGTCTCGATGTCACCATGGTCTTCCTTGCGAATATCTGCAACTAACGAATATTCCAAGGGGAGACACTGCGGGCAGATGAGAAACTCAAGGAGTTGTTTTTTCATAGTAGTGTTTCAATAGAGAGGTGGAGCAACAGTGCTACCCCGTGGGGATTGATAGATGAAGGCCGCGAAGATAACTAGCTAAATGAATAGAGATTGTTATAATGAAGCTAACTTTTTGGCGATGTTGAGTCAACTCATAATTTTGAATATCCGGATAATTACTTCCATCGACAAGGTGCTGGAGAAGGTTTTTTCTCATTTTAGAAGAGCCAGCAGGGTAGGGAGCAACGATGATCATCAGCGCCAGCAGGCGGACCGATATTCCGGCATTTTATACGGACTGGTTGCTGAACCGTTTGCGACAGGGCTCTGTGTTGGTGCGCAACCCTTTCAATCCTCATCAAGTTTCGCAGGTTTCCCTTGACCCGCAGACCGTGGACGGCATTATTTTCTGGACCAAAAACCCGGCCCCGATGCTGCCCCATCTCGAGGAGATCCGTCGGCTGGGCTATCGCTTCTATTTTCAGTTCACAATGACTGCTTATGATCAGCACCTCGAGAAAAATCTGCCGGCCAAGGCTGAACGTATTGCGGTCTTTCAAGAATTGGCACGACATATTGGCCCGGAACGGGTCTTGTGGCGATTTGATCCGATTTTTTTCACCTCGGAATTTCCACCAGCCTACCACCTTCACTGGTTCGAGGATCTGGCGAGCCAACTGCACGGTTACACCCGCAGATGCACGATCAGTTTTTTGAGCCTGTATGAGAAATGCAAACGGAATATGCAGGGTGTCGCACTGCAGGCAATCGAGGATGCGGAGAAGATACGGTTTGTTTCCCAGCTTGCTGCCATTGCCAATACATATGGAATGCAGCTCTGCGCCTGCTGCGACAGCTTTCTCCACCAACGATGCGGGGTTGAGGCGGCACGATGTATTGACGACCGGATGCTGGCATCGATCCTGGGATATCCGGTTCACGTAAAAAAAGACAGCGGCCAGCGGCCGGGTTGCGGCTGCGTTGCCAGTATTGATATCGGCGCCTACAATACCTGTCCGCATGGCTGCCGGTACTGTTATGCCAATGTCAGCGAGCGGGTTGTGGCGAAAAACTTTGCTTCTCACGACCCTGATGCGCCGCTTCTGGCCGGAACTTTGAATGGCAGGGAGACCATCACCCTGAGAAAAATGAGCTCCTGTCGCACCCCATAGCAATCCCTCTTTTGAGAAAAGGGTCTCCTGTTTTTCAATTTTCAGTCTGTCCAGAAGACAAACACGATGTGGCCTGGATAGCCTTGACAGGGGGGGCAGAGGTTTGTAATGCTTCAAAAATAGGTAAAATAGCTACCCGTTCTTGGACAGCGCGAATTGCGTTGTCTGTGGCAGGTGGGCAGGCACGGCATGGCATCCACGCCATACACCGGAGAAGGAGTAGGTATGTACAAAATAATCCATGATAAGGATGAGATGGTCATCCGTTTTGAAAAAGATCTGGTTGATGGCGAAATCCTGACGCGATTCCTCAGTCACATCAATCTCCAGTCCATGCTGAAAAAGAGCACGACCACCGATTCGGCAGCCAGGGAACGCGCCCGCAATCGGTTAGTCGGTCTGCCCACCGGTATCACCCTGCTTCGCGATCCGAGCCTGAACAAAGGGTCGGCTTTTACTCTGGAAGAACGCGAGGCCCTGGGGCTGACCGGCCTGCTGCCGCCCCGGGTCCATACCATCGACGAGCAGGTGCAGCGGATACTGGAGAACCTGCGCAAGCAGTCGACCGATATCGAACGTTACGTCTATCTCATCGCCCTGCAGGATCGCAACAAGACCCTGTTCTACCGGGTGCTACTCGACAATATCGAAGAACTGATGCCCATCGTCTACACGCCCACCGTGGGCCAGGCCTGCCTCGAATTCGGTCATATCTTCCGGCGGCCGCGCGGCATCTACATCACTGCCCGCGACAAAGGCAGGGTGGCCGAGCTGCTGGGCAACTGGCCGTACAACAATGTTCGGGTTATCGTGGTCACGGACGGCGAACGCATTTTGGGTCTGGGCGATCTCGGCGCCGACGGCATGGGCATTCCGGTGGGTAAACTGGCCCTCTATTCAGTCTGTGCAGGTATTCATCCCTCTCTGAGTCTGCCGGTCACCCTCGATATGGGCACAGATAATGCGCGGCTCTTGAATGATCCGCTCTATATCGGTCTGCAGCATCCACGCATTCGCGGCGAACTGTACGACGAGATGATTGAGGAGTTCATCCTTGCCGTACAGCAGGTCTTTCCCGGAGCGCTTATTCAGTTTGAAGATTTTGCCAACCGCAACGCCTTCCGCCTCCTCCAGCAGTATCGCGATCAGGTCTGCTGCTTTAACGACGATATCCAGGGGACTGCCGCGGTGACTGTGGCCGGTATTTTTTCGGCCCTGCGCCTCACCGGCGGCAAGTTGAAAGACCAGCGCTTTCTCTTTCTCGGCGCCGGGGAGGCCGGGCTTGGCACTGGCGAGTTGTTGGTGTCCGCCCTCGTCGAGGAGGGACTTTCTCCGGAGGATGCGCGTCGCTGCTGCTGGTACGTCGATTCCAAGGGGCTGATCGTTAAAAGTCGTACCGATCTTGTCGGCCATAAACTCCTCTATGCCCACGATCATCCGCCTGTCGCCGATTTTCATGCTGCTGTCGAGATGCTGGGGCCGCAGGCGATTATCGGCGTTTCCGGGCAGCCCAAGCGGTTCACCCCGGAGATTCTGGAGACCATGGCCCGGATCAACGAGCGGCCCATTATTTTCTCCCTTTCCAATCCGACCTCTAAATCCGAATGCACGGCAGAAGAGGCCTATACCTGGACAGGGGGGCGGGCCATTTTTGCCAGCGGCAGTCCCTTTGAACCGGTCATAACCCAAGGCAAGAAACTGTTTCCGTCACAGGGCAACAATGTCTACATCTTTCCGGGAGTCGGCATGGGAGTTATGGCGAGCGGCGCGGTGCGGGTGACGGACGAAATGTTCCTGGTTGCGGCCCGTGTCGTTGCTCATGAGGTTTCTGAAGCGGACCTGCAGTTTGGCCGGGTCTTTCCGCCCCTGCCCAGAATCCGAGAGGTTTCGCTAGCCGTGGCGGTTGCGGTGGCCGAGGTGGCGTATAAAAATGGGCTTGCCAGTAAACCCCGGCCGGATGATCTTGTGGAACATATTGGTTCCCTGATGTTTGAACCGGAGTATCAGCTCTATGTCTGATGGCGCCCTGTCCCGGTGAGGCGGGCAACAGCGGGAAGCAGGTTTCGGCATCGAGAAAAGTCAGCTTCAGCCCGATGAGGGCCGGGTGGCGTCATCCGTATCGAGAAGAAGCACTCATGCGGATATTGACAAAATTCGTTACGTTTCAAATGATTGCTGTTGCATCGGCTCGTCAATAATGGCGGTGTCCTGATTTGATTGATGAGTTTTTTTTGCAAGGAAGTGGGTGTTGCATGCCGGTATTTAACGTGGTTGGGATTAGAGAAAAATCCGGAAGAGCCATGAGGAAAACGTACAGAGGGTTTGACGAGGCAGAGGTCAGGGAGCTTGCCCTGCACCGGGATGGTCTCATTGCCAAGTGGATCGAACAGCATCCCTACAAACCTGCCACGGATGCCCAGAAACAACGGCTGTGCCAACTGGGATACAGGTTTGATTCAGGGCTCAATGTCAAGGAAGCCGGAGATTTGCTGCGAACGCTTCTGGCCGGAGATCAGCCCGCAGAGCAGCAGCTTTTGGTCTATGCTCGGCAACTGAGGGTCGAGACCACCACCTACGTCGGCAAGAAGCGGTTGTATGACGTCATCTTCCGTAAACTGTTACAGCCCGGTAACGAACAGCAACTGGTTGCCTGGTTTACGTTCCAGGTCTACCGGACACTGGCGGTGAACGATAACCGGGCTATCATCAGCGGACCGGAGCATGTCGTCATCCAAAGGATCGCCCAGTACTTGCTTCGCGACGGGGAGGTGATGGCCGCGATCAGGCAATATAAGACTGGACGGGAATGGGTTCGTTTCGGCCATTTTATTGACAGCAAGGGGCAGGTGCAGCGAGGGGGCCGGATGGAAACGGTCGCCTACCGGAGGGCAACGGCTTGTTTTGAGAAGGCTTTTACAGAAATACCCCTGCTTCGGCCTCCAGTCTGCAGCGATGCCGGATCGGCCTCCATCAGTGCATCTCTTCTGACCTCTCTGCTCCCGGAAACCGACAGAAATATCCATCACCGGACGCTGGAATCGCTCAAGGCTTCCTGACGAAATCCTCAAGCCGGGGGGGCACCATGCAGCATCCGGTCATGCAGTCGCCGATGGTGTTGATCTCCGCCTCTTCGAGGTCGATGAGGGCTGCGATGACATCCTCTACACTCCTGCCGACAAAAACGTTTTCCGCAGTGAACCAGCCCACACCTTCCCGGAATTGGAATCGGAGATCAACCTGTTCCTTCTGCTGTGTCTGCGGCAGGTCGATGAATTTATCGGCATGCATTTGCGTTTCCCGCAATTGAGACGACCGGTGCGATGTCATGAGAATGGCGCCTCTTGGAACAGTTCTCAGCTCGCCTGCCAGTTGGTTTGGTTTGGTTCGAGTTTGCCCAGGAAAATCTTGGTGCAGATGAGGATGTTGCGGGGGGTGTCGCCTGCCTGAATCCGCAGCAGTCCTTCCCTGATGATGATCTTTTTCAGGAGTTCCCGGCCGTTGGATTCGTTGTAGTAGATGTCCGAATCCAGAATATCCTGGACGTTCTCCGCCTCGGTCTTGTCAACTATCAGTTGGATACCCAGTTTCAAAAAAGGATCCTTGATCTGCGACAGTTCGCTTTCAAGGGCAAGGAGGCCTTTTTTGAGGGCAATTTCGCCCAGGTCCCGCAATTGTTGTACCACCGGGACCAGGCTTTCCTGATCCTCTTTGCTGCAGGCGGCCTTGGCGGCAAGTGCTAAATCTCGTAACATGAACAGCCCTCGTATTGTTGGTGGAAATGTATGGGTTCGTAAATTATTGAAGCACGCTTGTACAGTCAGGGGAATCTTTATGCAAGATTCTGGAACAGAGCAACGAGAATTTTTGCATTATTGGTCTTCAGCAATGAGACGGTAGCAGGGGTTGTAGGTGCTGGTGGGCAGTTTCATTCGCCGTTGTTCGACAAAGGCGGTGAGCAATCTATCGAGCGGTTGCATGATGCGGGCTTCGCCGTGGAGCTCGAACAGCCCTTTTTCTTCAATGGCCAGGATTCCGGCTTCCTTGACATTACCGGCGACAATCCCGGAAAAAGCGCGACGGAGATGGGAGGCCAGCAGGTGCGGTGGTTGCCCTTTGCGCAGGTCGAGGCTGCTCATGTTTTCGTGGGTGGGGACGAAAGGCAGCTGGAAATTGAGGTGAATCGTAAGCAGCCAGTTGAAATAGTAAGCGTCATCGGTTTTGCGGCGGAATTGGCGGACCTGATCGATACCTTCCTGAATCTGGTGGGCGACAGCCTCTGGATCATCGATGATAATCCGGTACAACTGCCGGGCGACCGGACCGAGGGTGTCGGTGATGAACCGGTCGATCTGTTCGAAATAGCCGCTGGCACTGGCCGGGCCAGTGAAGATCAGAGGCAGGGGGATGCGGGAATTTTCCGGGTCCAGCAGGATACCGAGGATGTAGAGGATTTCCTCGGCAGTGCCGACGCCGCCGGGGAAGACCACAATGGCATGTCCAGTGCGGACAAAAGCCTCGAGTCGTTTTTCAATATCCGGCATGATCACCAGATCGTTGACAATGGGGTTGGGCGATTCCGAGGCGATGATGCCGGGCTCGGTGATGCCGAGATACTGGCCGTTCGGGTTGCGCTGCTTGGCATGGCCGATGGTCGCCCCTTTCATTGGCCCCTTCATCGCTCCCGGACCGCAGCCGGTGCAGATGTCGAGGTTGCGTAGGCCCAGTTGGTGGCCGACCTCTTTGCTGTAATCGTATTCAGCCGGTGTTATCGAGTGACCGCCCCAACAGACCACCAGACGTGGATTGGTACGCGGCCGCATGATCCCGGCATTGCGCAGGATATGAAAAATGGCGTTGGTGATGCCGGTTGAGGTGGCAAGATCGAAACGGGGATTGTTGTTGATGGTGTCGTCGACGTAGACGATATCGCGGAGTACGGCAAAAAGGTGTTCGTTAATCCCCTTGATCATCTTGCCGTCGACAAAGGCGCTGGCCGGGGCATTGCGCAGGTCGAGCTTGATGCCGCGTTCCTCCTGGATCACCCGGATATCGAAATTCTTATAGCGCTCCAGCAATTCCCGGCA
>Ga0351914_1284_pt1 | contig 9538 bp, 7 predicted proteins | sample TotcelHT113001M5_FD_205824 | JGI IMG/M metagenome (GOLD analysis project Ga0351914, IMG submission 205824) | Enriched cells from coal bed in the Powder River Basin, Montana, United States - Total cells T11 rep1 HSBNCT.T11.300.1.M5 ... | reverse complement strand
GACTACTACACCCGCACCGCCTTCGAGGTTGCCGCGGTGGGTCTCGGGGCCCAGGACGCGGTGGCCGGCGGCGGGCGCTACAACGGTCTGGCGAAGGAACTGGGCGGGCCGGCTCTGCCCGCCATCGGTTTCGCCATCGGCCAGGACCGCCTCCTGGAGGTGCTGCCCGAGGATTTCGGCCGGGACGACCAGCCCCGGGTCTTTGTGGCGGCCTTGGGGGAGCTCGCCCGGGAGCGGGCCTTTGGCATGGTCCAGGAGTTGCGCCGGAAGAATCTGGCCACGGAGATGGATTTCGAGGGCCGGTCGCTCAAGGCCCAGATGTCCCTGGCGGACCGCCTGAACGCGGCTTATGTGGTCATCGTCGGGGACAAGGAACTGGAGAGTGGCTTAGCCCAGGTCCGCCCCATGCGGCATTTTGCCTCCCAGGCGGAGGCCGCGCCTAACCCGGCGGAAGATGAGGGTGGGCGGCCGCCGGTGGCCCAGGAGAAGGTGCGGTTTGAGGAGTTGACGGATTATTTGATCGAGAAAATCCGGTTCTGAAGAAACTCCTTAGGGTTCATCCGAAAACACCCAATACTGGTAAATGGTTCTTCAAGTCCCCCTTTGAAAAAGGGGGATTTAGGGGGATTTACCAAGGCTTACAAAATCCCCCCTAGCCTTTTGCAAAGGGGGGAGTTTTAAGGGCGGACCCAGAGGTCCGCCCCTACGTAAAATGCCGTGGGAAAAGGGAAGACAACGTGTTTGATTCGCTTGAGGGGTTGACTCGCAGCCATTCCTGCAATGAGCTGACCGCGGCGGCTAACGGCGTCGAGGTGGTGCTCATGGGCTGGGTGCAGCGGCGCCGGGACCACGGCGGCCTTATCTTTATAGACCTGCGGGACCGGGAGGGCCTGACCCAGGTGGTCTTCAACCCGGAAGTCAATCCCGACACCCACATCAAGGCCGGGGCGCTCCGGGATGAGTACGTTATCGCAGTGCGGGGCCTGGTGAACCTCCGGCCGCCGGAGATGGTCAACCCGAATCTGGACACCGGGGAGATCGAGGTGTTGGTGGAAGAATTGCGCATCCTGAACACCGCCAAGACCCCGCCCTTCGAGCTCGAGGACTATAAGGTGGACATCTCTGAGGCCCTGCGGTTGAAATACCGTTATTTGGACCTCAGGCGCCCCAGTGTCATGAAGAACCTCCTCTTCCGGCACCGGGCCGCCCAGGTGACCCGCCAGTATCTCAACGGCCAGGGCTTCATCGAGGTGGAGACCCCCATCCTCACCAAGAGCACCCCGGAGGGGGCCCGGGATTACCTGGTGCCCAGCCGGGTGCAGCAGGGGCAGTTCTTCGCCCTGCCCCAGTCGCCCCAGCTGTTCAAGCAGCTCTTGATGATGGCCGGCCTGGACCGCTACTATCAACTGTGCCGGTGCTTCCGGGACGAGGATTTGCGGGCCGACCGCCAGCCCGAGTTCACCCAGATCGACCTGGAGATGGCCTTCATCACCGAAGCGGACATCTACCGGGTGGTGGAGGGGCTGATTGTGGCCCTGTTCCGGGACCTCAAGGGGATTGACCTGATCACCCCCTTTTCCCGGCTGACCTACCAGGAATGCCTGGACCGCTTTGGGCTGGACCGCCCGGACACCCGTTTCGGCCTGGAACTCAAGGACGTCACCGATTTGGTGCGGGAGGCGGAATTCACCCGGTTCCGGGAGGTGGTGGACCAGGGGGGGATCGTCAAGGCCGTCAACGGTCCGGGCCTCGCCAAACTTACCCGGAAAGAGCTGGACGAACTCATCGACCTGGCCGGAGTGTACGGGGCCCGGGGCCTGGCCTGGGTGAAGCTCCAGAGCCAGGGCTGGCAATCGCCCCTGGCCAAGTATTTCCCGGCTGGAGTCAAGGCCGCCTTGAACGAGCGCCTGGAGGCCAAAGAAGGCGACCTGCTCCTCTTTGTGGCCGATACGCCGGCGGTGGCCTGCACCGCCATGGGTCAGGTCAGGCTGAATCTGGCCGACCGGGAAGGGCTGATCCCCGAGGACACCTATCACCTGGGGTGGGTCACCGACTTTCCCCTGCTGGAATACGACCAGGACGCGGGCCGGTTCGCGGCCATGCACCACCCGTTCACGGCCCCCAAGGAGGAGGACCTCCCCTTCCTGGCCACCGACCCGGGGAAGGTCAGGGCCCGGGCTTACGACCTGGTGCTCAACGGCACCGAGATCGGCGGGGGCAGCATCCGGATCAACCGCCGGGATACCCAGCAGGCGGTATTTGAGGCCCTCAAAATTACTCCGGCAGAAGCGGACGAAAAATTCGGCTTCCTGCTGGAGGCCTTGGAATACGGGGCGCCGCCCCACGGAGGCGTGGCCTTCGGGTTTGACCGCCTGGTGGCTATCCTGTGCGGGGCCAAATCTATCCGGGAGGTGATCGCCTTCCCCAAGACCCAGAAGGCCGCCTGCCTGGTGACCAAGGCCCCCTCCCCGGTGGACCCGGAACAGTTGCTGGAGTTGGGTTTGAGGGTGGAGAAGTAGCGGTCAGCAGTTAGCAAGGAGCAGTTAAGTTTTTATCCATTTATTTATAGGAGATGGGAGAGCGGCCACACGTGGCGATTCCCCCAAAGACGAAAAATAATGCCTCAGGCTGACGGCTACATGCTAACAGCTGACGGCTACATATGGATGGCACATTATGTCTCGCTGGAACAAAGAACGCCGGTTATTGGATCATGAGCACTCCTCTTTTTGGCATCATCGGTTGCAGGAGGTGGAGGAGCCCAACCTGATGCGGAACATCTTCCCCTATACGGAAGTGGCCCGCATCGACTTCGATTACAAATTCGTCATGCCCCAGCCCCCGGAGCAGATGTTGCTCACCGACACCACCTTCCGGGATGGGCAGCAGGCCCGGCCACCCTACACCGTGCGCCAGATCGTGGATATCTTCGACCTGCTCCACCGCCTCTCGGGTCCCCAAGGGATCGTCAGGCAGACCGAGTTTTTCCTTTACAGCGCCAAGGATAAGGAAGCCGTAGAGCAATGCCGGGCCCGGGGTTATGAATATCCGCAGATCACCGGCTGGATCCGGGCTCACGCCTCGGACCTGGCCCTGGTGAAGCAGATGGGCCTGAAAGAGACCGGTATCCTCACGTCCATCTCCGACTACCACATCTTCCTGAAGCTGAAGTGGGACCGGAAAAAGGCCATGGAGGATTACCTGGGCATCGTCAAGGCGGCCCTGGATATGGACATTATTCCCCGGTGCCACTTCGAGGACGTCACCCGGGCCGATGTCTATGGGTTTTGCGTCCCCTTCGCCATCGAGTTGATGAAGCTGCGGGAAGAGTCCGGCATCGACATCAAGATGCGGCTGTGCGACACCATGGGCTACGGCGTGCCTTATCCCGGGGCCGCCCTGCCCCGGAGCGTGCCCAAGCTGGTGCGGGCCATGATTGACGATGCCGGGGTGCCGGGCCATCTCCTGGAGTGGCACGGGCACAACGACTTCCACAAAGTCCTGGTCAACAGCGTCACTGCCTGGCTCTACGGCTGCGGCGCGGTGAACGGGGCGCTCTTGGGTTTCGGGGAGCGCACCGGCAACGCCCCCATCGAGGGCATGCTGATTGAATACATCTCCCTGCGGGGCACCACGGACGGGATTGATACCACGGCGATCAGCGAGGTTGCCGAATACTTCGAGCGGGAGCTGCGCTATCACATTCCGCCCAATTACCCCTTTGTGGGTAAGAACTTTAACAACACCAGCGCCGGCATCCACGCGGACGGGCTCCTGAAGAACGAAGAGATCTACAATGCCTTCGATACGACCAGGATCCTGAACCGGCCCATCCGGATCACCATCACCGACAAATCCGGCAAGGCCGGCATCGTGCACTGGCTCAATACCCGGCTGAAACTGGAAGGGGAACGGGCGGTGGACAAGAACCACCCCGGGGTGGCCAAGATCTTCAAGCGCATCATGGAAATGTACGAGTCCGGACGGTGCACCACCATCTCCGACGAGGAGATGGAAAACATGGCCCGGCGGTACCTCTCCGAGCTGTTCGTCTCGGAATTCGACGAACTCAAGCAGAAGGCCTACAAGCTGGCGGCGCACCTGGCCGCGGACCTGGCCCTGTCGGAAGAAATCCGCTCCATGGATCCGGCGCTGATGGAGCCGGTCCTGCAACGGGCCCTGGACACCTTCCCCTTCACCCAGTTCATGTATGTCGTCAACCTGGACGGGCGCAAGATCACCCGGAACATCACTCACATCGTGGACCGGGCCAAATACGCCGAAATGAAGCTGGATGAGGACCTGTCCAACCGCCCCTGGTTTATCGAACCCATCAAGAGCGGCAAGGTGTTCGTCTCGGACTTCTATACCTCCCGGTTCACCGGTGCCCTGTGCATCACCGTGAGCGTGCCGGTGCGCAATGACGCCGACGAAATCCAGGGCATCCTGGGCATGGATATCCGGTTCGAGGCCCTGGCCAAGATGGAGCAGGACGGGGAGATTTAGGGGGTCATTGTTTTTTCGTCTCATGAATCGGGGCGCTCCGGGTGGGCGCCCTTTGTTTTCCGGCGGGCTGCAAGGACCTGGCCGCGGCTCGCTTCAGGGGCGCCGTCAGAAAAATTTTGACAGGAAATTAAGGAATTCTCTGATTTGCAGCGGCGGACGCCTCAGGTATGTTGTATAAGGATAGGTGTCGGCGCGGCGGGCTGAAACAATTTTTTCTTGTGCAATATTTCACGATGAGGTAAAGTTCACCCGTTTTCGATTTTTCTCTCAGGTGATTTTTGCGATGAGCGCCCCGCTCATCAAACGGATAGGGAGGACAGGACATGTCTGACAAAGACCAGATGGAACGCACCAAAGAGGCCAAGGCCAAGTATGATGAGCGGGTGGCCAAAGTGTTGCAGAAGATGCCGGAGCGCAAAGCCGATTTTGCCAACACTTCGGGCATCCCCATCAATCGGGTTTATACTCCCCTGGATATGGCGGAGTTCGACTACTTGAAGCAGTTGGGGATGCCGGGCCAGTATCCCTACACCCGGGCGGTGCAGCCCACCGCCTACCGCGGCCGCTTCTGGACCATGCGGCAGTATGCCGGTTTCGCCAGCGCTGAGGAGACCAACGAGCGCTACCATTTCCTCCTGAAATCCGGCCAGACCGGGCTCTCCGTGGCCTTCGACCTCCCCACCCAGATCGGCTATGATTCCGATCACCCCCTGGCCCAGGGGGAAGTGGGCAAGGTGGGGGTGTGCATCGACTCCTTGTGGGACATGGAGCGGCTGTTCCAGGGCATCCCCCTGGACCAGGTATCCACCTCCATGACCATCAATTCCCCCTGCGCCGTTATCATGGCCATGTACCTGGCGGTGGCGGAGAAGCAAGGGGTTTCCTTCGATAAATTGCGCGGTACCGTGCAAAACGACATCCTGAAGGAATATCCGGCCCGGGGCACCTATATCTTTGCGCCCCGGCCCTCCATGCGCCTGATCACCGACATCTTTGCCTACTGCACCAAGGAAGTGCCCCAGTGGAACACCATCAGCATCAGTGGCTACCATATCCGGGAAGCCGGCTCCACCGCGGTGCAGGAAGTCGCCTTCACCCTGGCCAACGGCATCGCCTACGTGGAGGCGGCCATCGCCGCGGGCATGCAGGTGGATGAGTTCGGGCCCCGGCTGTCGTTCTTCTTCAACTCCCACTCCGACTTCCTGGAGGAAGTGGCCAAGTTCCGGGCCGCCCGGCGCCTGTGGGCCAAGATCATGAAGGAGCGCTTTAACGCCCAGGACCCCCGGTCCCAAATGCTCCGCTTCCATACCCAGACCGCCGGCTGCTCCCTGACCGCCCAGCAGCCCCTCAACAACATCATGCGGGTGGCCTTCCAGGCCATGAGCGCGGTGCTGGGCGGGACCCAGTCCCTGCACACCAACTCCTACGACGAGGCCCTGGCCTTGCCCTCGGAACTGGCGGTCCAGGTGGCCCTGCGCAGCCAGCAGGTGGTGGCCTTTGAGACCAACGTCTGCGATACTATCGACCCCCTGGCGGGTTCCTACTATATCGAAAAGCTCACCGACGAAGTGGAGGCCCGGGCCCAGGAGTACATCGACCAGATCGACCGCATGGGCGGCGCCGTGGCCGCCATCGAAAAGGGCTTCATCCAGAAAGAGATCGGCGCCAGCGCCTACCGGTTCCAACGGGAGATCGAAAAAGGCGAGCGCATCATCGTGGGCCTGAACCGCTTCCAGACCCATGAAGAAAAGCTCACGGGCCTCCTCAAGGTTGACCCGGAGGTGGGGGAGAAACAAAAGGCCCGCTTGGCGGAATTGAAGAATGCCCGGGATAACGCCGCGGTACAAAAAACCCTAGCGGAACTCAAGACCGCCGCCGAAGGGACCGGTAATCTCATGCCGCCCATCCTGATGGCGGTCAAGAACCTGGCCACTCTGGGCGAGGTCTGCGACACCCTGCGGGGCGTCTTCGGCGAATACGAAGCCCCGGCGCTGGTGTGAAAATAGCTTTCAGCGGTCAGCTTTTAGCTTTCAGCCAAGACAAAGCCCGGAATGGTGGCACAGGCGCCTCGCCTGTGCTCGAAAAATATTGCACGAGCCTTGCATAAGGAGAAAGACAATGCCGGAAGAAAGAAAGATCAGGGTGTTGACCGCCAAGCCCGGGTTGGACGGGCATGATCGGGGCATCAAAGTCATCTGCGCCGCCTTGCGGGATGCCGGCATGGAAGTGATATACACCGGCCTCAGGCAGACCCCGGAGCAGATCGTTGCGGCCGCGGTCCAGGAAGATGCGGATGTCATTGCCATGAGCGTGCTCTCGGGAGCCCATAACTACCTGTTCCCCCGGGTCATGGAACTGGTAAAGGAAAAAGGCATCACCGATGTCCTGGTGATGGGCGGCGGCATTATTCCCGATGAAGATATTCCGCCCTTGAAGGGTGCCGGCATTGCGGCGATATTCGGCCCCGGCACCGATACCAATGACATCATCGGCTTTATCCGGGAAAACGTCCGGAAAAACTGACCGAGGATTGCCGTGATTGCCCGGGTGGCTGATGCCATCCAGCGGCGCGTACTATGTCGACCCTTTCGCCACAGGGATCTCGGCGATATGCCTCAGCGGGATATGACATCGCGCTTGTAGACACGCCTTGCGGGTGATCACGGTACTTCCCGGGTTCATCCCGACAAAGATGACCAAGCCCCTGGACTTACCGGTAAGATTGACCGCCAGGGCTGAGGAGGTGCTTGAGAACATATTTCAGGCCTGGTGATCGGGGATAGATATTGTTTATCCTAAATGGCTTTGGCAGTAAATTATGCGAATTATAAGCATTATCACAGAGAGGCTTTTAATGACAACAGGGTTCTAAGTCATGTATATATGGTTAATGATCGCCTTCACAGCAATATTCTTCTCTGCATACATCATAACCAATCTTTTTTTCAACAACCGAGGTTCAGCTCTTCTTCTTGTCATTTCTGTCCAGCTTTATTTTTTCCCTACGATAGCCGGAGTATTAGGAATTCTGCGACCATATCCCTTAATTACTTTGACATTTGTTGTGCTTTTTATAAGCATGCTTGTATGGATGCTTAAATGGCAAGGCGCCAACGACCTTGATGAAATTACTTATATACCAATTAACTATTCATGCAGACCTATTACATTAGAGGTTCTAATTGTACTCGTTCCTGTCATTTTCTCTTTATCATGGATATCAATATTTATTCTGCAATCAGTTAAACACAAAATAGCTCATTATTATATCCCGCCTTTCTCTTGGGATGTTGTTGAGTATCACTTTCCTCACTTAGTTAACGCTATCCAGAGCGGTTCACTATGGACTACAATCTGGGCACATTATCCCATGGGGTGTGAAATGTTCCATTCATGGGGGTTCATTTTCCTAAGAAACGATTCGTTAGTTTATGTGACTCACTTTTTTTTTAGTATCGTATTTATTTTTTTTTCGTGTTTTATCCTCCATATATTATGCTTTCAAGATAGAAAAGCACTATCAGGAACGGAAATTATTGCTTTTTTGCTTATGACAGTAATGTTACTGCTCACCCCACCTCTTTGGGATATGCACTTCAATCAAATAGGTAAAAACGATATTGCCATGAGTGCTTTCATCATGGCGGCGCTTTGTTTTGTTTTACAATGTATAAATGATACAACTACAAGTAGATTTTTTAGACAAAATATATTATTAATAGGCATTGCACTAGGCATAATTTCCGGTATCAAACCTCACGGCTTATTATATTCGGCCTTTTTTCTCGGGATACTGCTCAAGGATAGTTTATTCAAAAAAGCTTCATGGTATCCGGTAGGTGTTGTAGGTTTATTATTATTTATTCTGGCAGCATTCTGGTATATTCGGCCATTAATTATGATTAAAACAATCCCCCCGGCTAGTTTTGACCAAACTGTATTTTATAATCTGAAGAAAGGCTTGCAGTTATTTCTAAACGGCAGGGAAAACATACTCTTTTCTTTGTCTATCATTTTTTGTCTGATCATGGGGGTGATCTGGTATAAGAAAGATTTCAAGATGAGCATGGTGAATTATACCTTAGCGGCGTCGATTATTATATTCTTCGTAACCCCTTTTAGTGTATTAAATAGAACTGAAATGCAGCTAAGACTTGCACCGGCAACTATTCCCCTGGTTATCATCATTGCCGTTGCGACATTTTTGCGCCTTATCGTTAAGGCGGGCGAGGAAAAAAAAGCGTATCAGTTAAATGAACCGAATGCTGGTTTTTTTCGGCGCCAAGTTATCTGGGCTTTTGTCTCCATAGGTATATGTTTGTTAGCTTTGATGGCGATTTCAAGGATGGGCGGATTAGCAAGTAAGCCACGTTGGGCCTGGAATCTTCGGGGTCTAATCATCGTCGGGTTTTTGGCAGCTTCACTCTACATATACAATTCTGTTGAAGCTCTCAAAGATTATAAACTGCGTATCTCTCGCAGCCTCTTCCCGGTGATTTCATTCTTTATTGTCCTCATTACGATATCTATCCAAATTATATCTTATAAACCACCCGGTGATTTGACGGGTTACAATGAAAATACCTCCGTATACCGGTGGGTATACCAAAATATCCGCGGAAAAACAATTTGCCTCTTAGGGTTGCGTCCCTATGGCTTATATGGGAAGGAATTATCAAACAGGGTTATATATGGCGGCGATTCTCATGGTACTCATTTAGAGGATTGGTTATCTCTCATCAAAAAGCAACATATTGACTACCTAGTTATTGGAAGGGACTATGCTCAACATCAAGGATGGTATAATTATTTGCCTTTTCCAAGCGATGTTGCCAAAATTCTGGCGATGCCTAATTTTTTTAAGCTAGTGTGGTCGGATAATGGCGCAATGATATTTAGCATAGAACCTAGCTTTTATTGCTCGCAGCGGGCGACATAGTAATTTTGATTGAAATTTTTCGCTCAGGCTTACAAAACGAGATTCGGCATACAATTTTATAAAATTCAACGGATAATCAATAATTGACAAAAT
>Ga0351914_1292_pt1 | contig 9565 bp, 6 predicted proteins | sample TotcelHT113001M5_FD_205824 | JGI IMG/M metagenome (GOLD analysis project Ga0351914, IMG submission 205824) | Enriched cells from coal bed in the Powder River Basin, Montana, United States - Total cells T11 rep1 HSBNCT.T11.300.1.M5 ... | reverse complement strand
CCACCATCACCCGGCTGTTTCACGTGGACCGCATCGGCGGCAACGCCAGCCTCATCTCGCTGACCACCACCCTGGGGGTCTTCGCCGGCTCCCTGATCTTCGGCCCCCTGGGGGCAGCCTGGGGTTATCAGGCGCCGCTCATCGTCTCCGGCGTCATCAGCCTGGCCCTCCTGCCTCTGGCCTACGCGGGTTTAAAGGAGTGATACCGAGCGCCATAAATTGCGCCCCTGCAACAATATGGCCAATTCCTCCCTCTAGGCGCACCACTCAGTATTAGCCGGGAAAGACGATCTTCTCCGCTCCCTAGGGCGGGCCAAAGGACAGAATTTGGCTAGAAGCTATTGCAAAACCCTTTTTTCTGTCATCCTGAACGAAGTGAAGGATCTCAACTCATTGAAAATGCGAGATTCTTTGCTTCGCTCAGAATGACATCTTAAGAGAATTTTAGTTTTTGAAATGACTGCTAATGAGCGAGTTTGATAAGATTTTACTCTGGTTACCGATGCGCTATTAAGCCTATACCCTCTCCCTTAAAATTTATCGGCGGCTTTCCAGCCCTGCTTTTTTATTTTGTCCCTGGTATTGACACCGGCTGATTTTGATTATATACAATACTATAGTAGTATATAATAGGGATATAGGGTATAAGAGAGGAACGTCATGAAATTCTTAGATCATTGCCCGGCCGATGCCACGGCGGATTTGGTCTATCGGGCTTGCCCCATGCACCTCCTGGAGCCGATGGAGTTAATGAAAGACCTGGAGCCGGGTCAGGTGCTGGAAATTTTGACCGATTACGACGGCGCCCTGGAAGACATCCCGGCCTGGTGCGCCAAACACGGGCAGGAATTTATGGGCATCAGTGAAGATGCCTGTGGCGATTGCTATAAGCTTTACATTAAGAAGCAACCCTGAGGAAAGACCATGAAACGAGCCTATTTTGATCACGCCGCGGCCACGCCGGTTCGCCCCGAAGTTCTGGCAGCCATGCTGCCTTTCTTTGCCGAACGGTTCGGCAATCCGTCTGCCGTGTACGACCTTGGATCGGAAATCAAGGCGGTCATGGAAGAGCAGCGGGGCAAGGTGGCCCGGCTCATCGGCGCCCGCACCGATGAGATTATCTTCACCTCCTCCGGGGCCGAGGCCAATAATCTGGCCATCAAGGGCATGGCCCTGGCTACGTTTTTGAAGCGCGGGAAACATCTGATTGTGTCGGCCATCGAGCATCACTCGGTGCTCAACTCCGCGAGATTCCTTGAGAAGTTTTTCGATTTTGAAGTGACCTTCCTGCCCGTGGACCGGTACGGCCGGGTCGATCCGGAACGTCTGCAAAAGGCCCTCACCCCGGCCACGGTCATGGTTTCCATCGGTCACGGCAGCAACGAGATCGGCACGGTCCAGGATATCCCGGAGCTGGTGGCGGTGTGCCGGGCGGCGGGAGTACCCTTTCACACAGATGCCGTGGCCACCGTGGGGCAGGTGCCGGTGGAGGTGCAAGAGTTGGGGGTAGATTTGTTAACTATTTCAGGGCCGGCCCTGGGAGCGCCCAAAGGGATCGGGGCGTTGTATTTTCGCAATAAGCTGCGCCTGGTGCCCCAGCTCAACGGCGGCATTCAAGAAAGCGGCCGGCGGGGCGGCACCGAGAACATCCCCGGCATCGTGGGCTTAGGCCGGGCGGCGGAGTTAGCCGTGCAGGAGTTGGATGAAAAAGCCGGCTACCTGAAGAAGCTGCGGGACCTTTTGATCGCCGGGGTCCAGGAAAATATTCCCCGCGTCTTTTTTACCGGCCACCCGGACCAGAGACTGCCGGGGCATGCCAGTTTCTGCTTTGAAGGCATTGAAGGCGAGGCCTTGATTTTCCTGTTGAGTAGCCAGGGGATCTATGCCAATACCGGTTCCGCCTGCGCCTCCAAGGCCCTGAAGACCTCGCCGGTCCTGGGCGCCATCGGCATCAAACCGGAAGTGGCCCAGGGCTCCCTGGTCTTTACCCTGGGTCGCGACAACCGGGAAGAAGAAGTGAACCATGTTTTAGAGCACCTGCCTCTGGCCGTGGAGAAATTGCGCTCTTTCTCCCCCGTCTGGCGGAAAAAAATGGCCGAGGCCGCGGGGGCCTGACGATGAAGCTATCCACCAAAAGCCGCTACGGCACCCGGCTGCTCCTGGACATGGCCCAGCACTATAATCAGGGGCCGGTGCAGTTGGGAGACATCGCCAAACGCCAGAATATCTCCGTCAAGTACCTGGAGCAGATCATCATCCCCCTAAAAAGGGCCAATTATATCCAGAGTGTGCGAGGCCCCAAGGGGGGACACGAACTGACCAGGCCGCCTGAGGAGATCACGGTGGGGGAAATCGTGGCCCTGCTGGAAGAGGGGGCCAGCCTGGCGGAATGCACGGAGCACGCCGCCGTGTGCGAGCGTTCGCCGACCTGCCCCACCCGGCTGATTTGGAAAGAGGCGGCCAAGGCCATGTTTGACAAGCTGAATACCATTACACTGGCTGATCTGCTGCGTCAGGACCAGACCCCGGCAGGAGAAGCCCAGGAGTTGCGCCATGTACTCTGAGATTGTCATGGATCACTTCAACCATCCCCGGAACGCCGGGGTTATCGAGGACGCCGACGGCGTGGGGGAAGTTGGCAACCCCCAGTGCGGCGATATGATGACCTTCTATGTCAAGGTCAAGGACGACACCCTGGTTGACGTGAAGTTCCAAACCTTCGGCTGTGTGGCAGCCATTGCCGTGTCCAGCCTGGTGAGTGAAATGGCCAAAGGCAAGAAGCTGGAGGAGGCGAAGAAAATCACCAATAAGCAGGTGGCCGCAACCCTGGGCGGCCTCCCCCCCAACAAGATGCACTGCTCCAACCTGGGGGCGGAGGCGCTATCCCTGGCCATCAAAAATTATCAGGACAAGATCGCCTCAACCTCTCAGGCCCAAAGCGCCTGAGTTTCACTGTTAAAGGGCCTATCCCGTGAAACCGATAAATCCACAGACCAGAGGCTAACGGCGAAACGATATGGACAATGCGAACCGCGACAACGTCGGGGCGGTCCTGGTGGTGGGGGGCGGTATCGCCGGGATTCAAGCCTCGCTGGACCTGGCCAACGCCGGTTTTTTTGTTTATCTGGTGGAAAAGGACCCGGCCATTGGCGGGGTGATGCCCCAGTTGGACAAGACCTTTCCCACCAATGACTGCTCCATGTGCATCATTTCGCCCAAGCTGGTGGATTGCGCCAATCACCGGAATATCGACATCCTGGCCCCGGCGGAGATGATGGGCATGAGCGGTTCCGCCGGGCATTTCACGGTTAAAGTCAGGGAGCACGCCCGCTACATCGACCCGGCAAAATGCACCGCGTGCGGGGTCTGCGCCCAGAAATGCCCCAGAAAAGTTAAAGATGAATTCAATTTGGGAATGGGCTGGCGGAAAGCGGCCTTTGTGCGCTATCCCCAGGCGGTGCCCCTCAAGTACGCCATCGACAAGATTCACTGCATCTACTTCGATAAATGCACCTGCCGGGCCTGCGAGAAATTGTGTCCGACGCAGGCGGTGGATCTTTCCCAGACGGACCAGGACCGGGAGTTGGAGGTGGGCGCGGTCATTCTGGCCCCGGGGTTCCGGCCCTTCGACGCCTTAGAGAAGCCGGAATACGGCTATGAACGCTACCCCAACGTCCTGACTTCCCTGGAATTCGAGCGCCTCCTGTCCGCCACCGGCCCATACGGCGGTAAGGTCAAGCGCCCCAGCGACAGCGCCGAACCCAAAAAAATCGCCTGGATTCAATGCGTCGGCTCCCGGGATGCCGCGATCGGCCGGGAGTATTGCTCCTCCATCTGCTGCATGCAGGCCACCAAGCAGGCCATGATCGCCCGGGAACACGATCAGGGGGTTTCGGCCACCATCTTCTTTCTGGATATACGGGCCCAGGGCAAGGGTTTTGACCGCTATTACGAGCGGGCCCGGGAGGTTCACGGGGTCCGCTATATCCGTTCCCTGGTCTCCCGGGTGACCCAGGACCCCCGCACGGCAAACCTGGAAATCACCTATGTCAACGAAGAAAACCGCGTCCAGGCCGAAGAGTTCGATCTGGTGATCCTGTCCGTGGGTCTGGTTTCCCACCCGTCCACCAGGGATTTGGCTGCCATGTGCGGCATTGCCACGAACCGGTGGGGGTTTGCCGACAGCCCGCCCTTCGAGCTGGTAGCCACCGATCAGCCGGGAATTTTCGCCTGCGGCGCCTTCCAATCCCCCAAGGATATCCCCGAAACCGTGAGCCAGGCTTCCGCGGCCGCGGCCGCGGCCTTTAACTTACTCAAAGGCGCCCGGGGAAACAAAGTGATCGCGGCGGCCTACCCCGAAGAACGGGACGTCTCCCTGGAGGAGCCGCGCATCGGGGTCTTTGTCTGTCATTGCGGCCACAACATCGCCAGCATCGTGGACGTCGAGAGCCTGGCCGCCTATGCCCGCACCCTGCCTTTCGTGGTCTATGCCGACCATGTAACCTTTACCTGTGCCGGCGACTCCCTGGCAAATATGCGTAAGGTGATCGAAGCCGAATCCCTCAACCGCATTGTGGTGGCCGCGTGCAGCCCCAGGACCCATGAGCCGCTCTTTCGAGAAAACCTGCGCCAGGCGGGCCTCAATAAATACCTCTTCCGGATGGTCAACATCAGGGACCAGGACGCCTGGGTGCACCAGCAAGTCCCGGAAAAGGCCACGGACAAGGCCAAAGACCTGCTCAAGATGGGGGTGGCCCGGGCTGCCCTCCAGGAACCCCTGGAAGAAATTGCCTTCCAGGCGACGCGTAAGGCCCTGGTGGTGGGCGGGGGGCTGGCTGGCATGACCGCGGCCCTGGCCATCGCCGACTCCGGTTTCCAGGTTTACCTGGTGGAAAAAGCCCAGGAACTGGGAGGCATGGCCCGCCGGCTGCACTACAACCTGGAAGGCCACCGGATGCAACCCTACCTGGACAATCTGAAGCATGAAATGGCATACCACCCCGGCATCCAGGTGATGACCGACACCCGGGTGCTGGATTTTTCGGGCCATGTGGGGAAATTCCGCAGCACGGTGGAAGGCCCCCGGGGCCGGCAGGAGATCGACTACGGGGCCGTGGTGATCGCCACCGGCGGCACGGAATATCGCCCCACCGAGTATCTTTACGGCCAGGATCCCCGGGTGCTCACTCAACTGGAGTTGGAGGGCCGGTTGGAGCAAGAGCCTGCCTCCCTGCCGGACGCGCCCCGGGTGGTCATGATCCAGTGCGTCGGCTGCCGGGAGCCGGAGCACCTCTATTGCAGCCGCCTGTGCTGCGGCGCCGCAGTGAAAAATGCTTTAAAGATCAAGGAACTCCGCCCCCAGGCGCAAATTTTCGTGTTGTTCCGGGATATGCGCACCTTTGGTTTTAAAGAGCTTTTTTATAAACGGGCCCGGGACCTGGGGGTGCATTTCTGCCGCTTCGAGGTGGACCGCAAGCCCGAGGTCGCCGCGGCTGGCGATGGGCTCCAGGTGTCGGTTTTGGACCAGAACCTCCAGACCCCCCTGTCCTTGACGGCGGACTACCTGGTTCTGTCCGCGGCGGTGCGGCCCCACCCGGGCAGCCAGGAAGTGGCCCAGGTTTTCAAGCTCCCCGCGGATACGGACGGTTTCTTCCTGGAGGCCCACCAGAAACTGCGGCCCCTGGATTTTGCGATTAATGGGATCTTCCTGTGTGGCCTGGCGCACGGCCCCAAGTATGCCGACGAAGCCATCGCCCAGGCCCAGGGAGCCGCGGCCCGGGCGATGGGCGTCCTGGCCCAGGAACAGATGCTGGTGGGCGGCACGGTGGCCCGGGTGATCCGGGAAAAATGCTCCCGGTGTCTGACTTGTGTGCGGGTTTGCCCCTATGCGGCGCCCGCGGTGGATAACGGGGCGGAGGCGGCCGCCGTCGACCCGGCCAAATGCCTGGGTTGCGGCTTGTGCACCGGGGAATGCCCCATGGGGGCCATAGAGTTGATGCACCACCGGGAAAACCAGTTGGGTGCGGAAATCCGGGCTGCCTGCGCTTAGCTTGTCGTCCCAGGATTATCTGACCATAGGTTGAGGGTTTTTTCTCCCTCCCCCATCAAGGGGGAGGGAGCAAAGGCCTTCAGCTTTGGTAAGGGGAGGGACGCCATCTCCGCCCCGACAATCCATCTCATCAGTAAGCCATGAGCAGGTAGACCATGGCAATGGTGACGATGATCATCATGGGCCACCAGCACTCCTTCATGTATTCCACGAAGGAAATGGGGTAGCCCGCCTTTTCCGCCATGCCCACGGTGACCACGTTGGCGCTGGCGCCGATCATGGTGCCGTTGCCGCCCAGACAGGCCCCCAGGGCCAGGGACCACCAGAGGACGTTGTCCTTGGGCAGACCGAAGCTATCGCTCATGAACAGCACCACGGGCAGCATGGTAGCGGTGAAGGGGATGTTGTCAATGAAGGCGCTGGCAATGGCCGAGACCCAGAGGATCATGATGATGGCCACGGTCAGATTGCCTTGGGAGACATACAGTACTCCGTTAGCGATCTGCTGGATGAGGCCCGTGGCTTCGGCCCCGGCAATGACTATAAACAGGCCGATGAAGAACATCAGGGAGGGCCATTCCACTTCATGTTCCAGCATCTCCACGATGTCCACCTTGGAGATGGCCAGGAGAAGCAGGGAGCCGATCAAAGCCGCCACCGACACCTGCATGTGCATGAAGCCGTGCAGGGCGAACAGCAGGATAGTGAAGCCCAGGAGCACCAGGCCCTGGATCATTAGCTTCTTGTCGGTGATCCGGTACTCTTCCCGCAGGTAGGCGATGGTGCGCTCCACGTCCTTGACGTCCGCCTTCAGGTACTCTTTTTTGTGCCACCACAGGAAGTAAAAACACGAAATTATCGTGCAGACGAGACAGACCAGCGAGAGGTTGGTGACAAACTGCCCGAAGGTGAGGCCGGTATAGGAGCCGATGAGGATGTTGGGCGGGTCGCCGATCAGGGTGGCGGTGCCGCCGACGTTACTGGCGAAGGCCTGGGGAATCAGGAAGGCCAGGGGGTGAATCTTCAGAGTGATGGCGATCTGGATAGTCACCGGGATCACCAGGAGCATAGTGGTGACGTTGTCCAGGAAGGCGGAAATCACCGCGGTGAGGAACTGGAGAGCGAAGGACAGGACAAAGACGTTGCCCCTGGACCAGGCATAGGCCTTGTAGGCCATAAACTGGAACATGCCCGTCTTTTTCATCACCCCCACGAAGATCATCATCCCCAGAAGGAGGAAGATGACGTTCAGATCAACCGCGCCCATGGCGTCGTCAAAGGAGAGGATGAAAAAGGATTTGTCGAAGGCCCCGAAGATGTAGGTGATGAACAGGATGAGGGCCGCGCCCAGGAGAGCCGCCAGGGTGCGGTGCATCCATTCGAAGCTGATGATGAGGTACACCCCCAGGAGGATGAGGGCGGCGATCCAGAAGGCCGGGGTGACGGCCCGGGTCAGGGGGAAGTTTCGGGCGGCCTCGAAGCGCTGGTTCCCCTGTTCGTCCACTCCTGCGTCCACTACCTTCACCGGGGTAGGCTTCAGGGGTTGCCAGTTAGGCTTCTGGGCCTTGACCTCCACTTTGCCGGCCGGGAGGGTCCCCGGGGGCAACTGGAACTCCACCGAAAAGGCGCCCTTGCTGCCGGAGGTAATCTCCTCCTCCTTGCCCACGGGCTTGACGGCCTGGCCGTTCACCAGGACCTCGACCTCCACCTCTTTGACCGGCTTCTTTTGGGGGTTCTGGAATACCCCGGACACGGTGAGGCGGTCCGCCGGGGCGGCCGCGGCCAGAGAAGGCAGGCAGAAGGCCGCGGCCAGGAGTGCCGTTAGAGAGAGCAGCGCCAATCGTTTTATCCGATGCATATGACCGATCCTCTCGAATTATTTATTCCGCGAGTAAACCTAATTTCCATTCTCGTTGCCGATCTCGTTCCCAAGTTTAACTTGGGAACGAGAATGTCCGAGAACGATCATTCATCACTTAGGCGCCAGCACCGGCATCCCCTGGAGCGGCCAGATGAAGTAGCAGAAGATCGCCAGGAGAACCATGAGGAGAACGCTGGGAATCCAGCCGTAGATGAAAAACTCCCCGGCGGTGAACTGCTTACTCTCATAGGCGATGGCATTGGGGGCCGCGCCGATGAGCAGGTTGAATGGCATACCGGCGGTGGCCAGGGAGGCGAAGAAGATGACGTGCGGCGCCACCCCTAGATAGCCGGCGATCACCAGAGAAACCGGCAGGGAAATGGCGATGGCCGCCACGTTCATGATGAAGTTGGTCATGCACAGGACAAAGAAAGCGATGGCCAGGACAAACACCAGCCAGGGGGCCTTCTGGAACCAAGTCACCCAACTCACGGCCAGCCATTCCGCCGCCTTGGTGTCATAGAGGCAGTAGCCGATGGACATGGCCCCGCCGAACAGCAGCATGATGTTCCAGGGGATGTTCTCCATGTCCTCCACACTGAGGGTACGGCTGAGGAAGAAGAGCACGGTGGCGACGATCATGATGGCCGCCCGGTCCATTTCCTTGAAAAAAGGAATGGGTGAGAAAGATTTCATCATGAACAGCGCCAGGACCAGAAGCACCATGGCGATGACGAACTTTTCCTTGCTGTTCATGGGTCCCAGTTCTTTGCTCAAGCTGGCCACCCGTTCCCGCAAGCCGTCGATGCGCGGTCTCTCGGGTTTGAAGAAGGTGATGATGATGAGCCAAATGAAAAATACCATGAGGGCCCCCAGGGGGAGCATGTACCAGGAGAGCTCGAAGAAACCGATCTCCACCCCGCCGGTGAACTTCTTGAACATGCCGGCGCCGGCCACGCCCCGGGCCGCGCCCAGGAAGGTGATAATGGAGCCGGCGCCCGCCACCCAGGCCATGCCGATGAACAGGCCCTTGCCGAACCGGGTGGGCTGGTCGGATTCGCTGTAGAGGGAATGGATCGCGACCAGCAAGGGGAAGATGGCTGCGGCTACCGCGGTGTGCGCCATGAGCAGGGTCATGCCCGTAATGATCAGAAAGGTGCCCAGGAGGATGAAATTGGTTTTTTCACCCACGATGTTCAGCATCTTGTAGGCCATGCGCTTGGTGAGGCCGGAAACCGCGAAGGCCGTGCCCATGACCACCGAGCCGAAGATGAACCAGACCGAGGGGTCAAAAAAGTCTTTCCAGGCTTGATCGGGAGTCCGAATCATGAAGATGGTCTGGAAAAGGCCGATGGCGATGGCGGTGGCGCCGATGGGCATCACCTCGAAGATCCACCAGACCGCGGCCATGAGGAAAAGGCCCAGGGCCATGCGGCCTTGGGGCGGCAGGGGAAAGTGCTTACCCACGGGGTCCACCGCATCGGGTAATTCGTTCATGAAATAGAAAAGAAAAAACAATACCAGCCCCAAGAGGATAAAGGCGATGCGCTTCCAGTCGATGGCAATCTTCTTGGGCGCAAGCTTGATCTCTTCGGGCATCTCCGGCAGACCGGCGCCTACGGGCATTTTTTTGATGTCTTCGGCCATGACAGCTA
>Ga0351914_1274_pt1 | contig 10539 bp, 11 predicted proteins | sample TotcelHT113001M5_FD_205824 | JGI IMG/M metagenome (GOLD analysis project Ga0351914, IMG submission 205824) | Enriched cells from coal bed in the Powder River Basin, Montana, United States - Total cells T11 rep1 HSBNCT.T11.300.1.M5 ... | reverse complement strand
GTCGATGCCGCAATTTCACCGGTGGGAAGGATCGGCGGCGTGGGATGATGGATATCTCCACGGGTAACCCCCTTCAAGATTAATTTACTTTAGATAGGGTAAACTTTCAATAAATATATGAAAGAGCGGCGGCGCGCTCGGATAATCTCACCCCCCGGCCTCAAACCCGGAATGCATTTTTAGATTGACGCTGGCTCATAAATAGTGGTATTAATGAAAAAAATCACAAGTAAAGGAGGCCAGATTCATGGCTGCAAAATTGATCAAAGGGGCCGAAGTGGCCGCGCAGATACGGGAAGAGCTGAAGAAAGAGGTGGATGAACTCAAGGCCAAGCACAATATCACCCCGGGCCTGGTCACCATCCTGGTGGGTGAAGACCCCGGCTCCGTCAGCTACGTCACCGCCAAGCAGAAGACCGCGCACGAGCTGGGCTTCTATTCCATCCAGGACAATCAAAGCCCGGATATCACCGAAGCGGCCCTGTTGGGTCTTCTCGACAAGTACAACAAGGACCCCAAAATCCACGGCATCCTGGTGCAGCTGCCCCTGCCCAAGCACATCGATTCCAACAAGGTGCTCTACGGCATTAATCCCGACAAAGACGTGGACGCCTTCCATCCGGTGAACGTGGGTCGCATCCTCATCGGCAACTACGCCTTTCTGCCCTGCACCCCGGCGGGTTGTCAGGAACTCATCTCCCGGGCCTACGGCGATCCCAAGGGTAAGGAAGTGGTGGTGGTGGGCCGCTCCAACATCGTGGGCAAACCCATGGTGGCCATCATGATCCAGAAGCAGGCCGGCGCCAACGCCACCGTTACCTGCGTCCACACCGGCACCCCCAAGGACAAGATGATCGAGCACTGCCGCCGGGCCGACATCCTCATCGTCGCCGCGGGCGTGCCCAATTACATCCAGGCCGACTGGGTCAAAGAAGGCGTCTGTGTCATCGACGTGGGCGTCAACCGCATCGGCATGACTGAATCCGGCAAGGCCAAGCTGGCCGGCGACGTGGACTTCGCCGCCGTCTCCGAGAAGGCCTCCTTCATCACCCCGGTGCCCGGCGGCGTGGGTCCCATGACCATCACCATGCTCATGAAAAACACCGTCATGGCCGCAAAATTGGCCGCGGGGCTGCTTAAGATTTAAGGATGAATTGAATTGAAGTTTTTTTGGGGGAGGGGGCAACGGGCAAAAGCGTTTTCCCTTTCCTCAAACCCTCCGCTGCTCCTTAAGATGGGGGACGACCGTAGGGGCGGGTATCATACCCGCCCCTATCATTTAGGCTCAGTGGGAAAACGCGATTTCCGGGTAGACCTCTTCCGGGTCGAAGACCTTGGGGTCGGCGATTTTCCAGCCGTCGGGGCCCAGGGTGCGGAAAAAGCAGGACGCATATCCCAATTCGCAAGCGCCGCCCGCAGGCCGCACCTTGAGGACCAGTTGGTCCCCGCCGCAGGACAGGCGTATCTCCACCACCTCCTGAAAGTGCCCCGAGGCCTCCCCTTTGGCCACCACCTTACGCTTGCCGGGGTGGTAATAGTGGACCCGGCCCGTCGCGGCAAGGCGCGCCAACGCTTCTTGATTCAGATCCACCAGCATCAACACCATGCCGCTCGCCGCGTCCTGAATGATCGCCGCAATCTGCCCGCCGGCCGGCAGCGGCAGCCACTCCGGCAAGCCGGACCATATTTTCTGCACCGCAAACCTCCCTTTCCCCGGGTCGTGGGCCCCGGTATCTCGTTAAGCCTCCATACCATGGTTTGGCGGCGGCATTCCAGAGAAATCTGGCCGGTAAGTTCTCGGCCAGGCCCTGGGGCGTCTCATGGGCCAAGTAAAATGCTCCCCGGGGCGCGACAATCCAGAAAATATCTTGACATATTTTGCGGATAGATGGTATTTAGGAGGAGGCAAAGTGAAATTGTGCACAAATAATTCGTCCAAAATAAGGAGGAGGCAAAAACATGGCGAGATTAGGTTTCATAGAGTTTTACTACAGCACCAAGCACACTCCAGTAGATAAATATAAGTGCGATAATGCCAACGTACTTAATTTGCTCAAAAGCCTGGAAGCTAAAGGCGTGGAGACCGCAGCCATTGATTTGGGTGATGTTGCCGATCCTTTCAAGCAGTATCACAAGGCGTCCAGCGGCCCGGCTTCCGATAAGCGCCCCGTGTTTGGCGAGGTCCGGGGTTCGGATTATAAGGAATACTTCGGCAAAACCATCCCGGCGCTGTGCTGCTATGTCAAGAAAGGCGACCGGGCCCCGGTGGAGGTTTTCCCCCGTGGCGACAAGAAACTGGGACGTGAATATCTCATCGAGGAATTTTTGGAAAATTATATCGGCGAGTTGGAAGGACGCATCGAGTCCCCCGAAGCCCGCTAATCACCTTGCGGCATCAGGCCCCACCGACCGCGGTGGGGCCTTTTTTTGACCACCTTGAGCATGTTCTTAGCCGCTTCTGGCGCCATGTGGTGCTGCCTCAGTTGTCGCCATCGCGCTCCCCAAGATTCTCCCTATTGCGTCACCTGTGGGCAACGGCTTTGGCCTCTGGAGGTCAGGGGGATTCCTGAGGCAGGCCCCACCGATGATCTTTCCCGGTTTACCCTGGTGGGCCGTGGAGTGGTCTGCGACCGGGAGACTGGTCTCGTCTGGCACCAGGGCGGCTCGCCGCAGCCTCTCGCCCACACCATGGCCGGGGGCTACCTGGACGACCTCAACCGCCGGAATTGGGGCGAGCGGCGGGATTGGCGTTTGCCGACCCTGCCCGAATTGGCCAGTCTGTTAACCCATCGCAAGAACGCCTCAGGTCTCTATCTGCCCCCGATATTCGGCGGTGGGCAGCCCGTCTGCTGGAGCGCCACCTTAAGCCACGCCGGGGGCGCCTATGGGGTGCTCTTTTATCCCGGTTCCATCCTGGCCCAGGACCAAAGCCAGCCCGCCTACATCCGGGCGGTGGCCGGGCAGAGCCGCGGGCCATTGCCGGAGTTCAAGTCTTCTCCCCAGCTCGTGCAGCAAGGCCGGGATGTCCTGTTCACCGAAAGGCAGCGGCGGGTGCCGCGGAAGTCGGAGCTGGAAGATTTCCTCGCAGCCGGCGGCCTGTTTTCCGAGGTGATCCAAAGCGGTAGCCAGCAACTCTATTTTCTGGCTACCGAAGAGTTTTTTCAGGCCCTGATTCGCCTCTTTCGTCGTCTGGGAGTCAGCCGGGTGGTGGAGGTAGGGGCCTGGGAAGGATTTGTGGCGGCGGCCCTGGCGGCCCGGGGCTTCCCGGTGGTGGCCACCGATGTTGAGCCCCCTTGCGGTTCGTGGCCTTATGGGGTGCAGATTTTGCGCGCCAACCACCTGGAGGCGGTGGCGGCCTTCCGGCCCGAACTGGTCTTCTGGTGCTGGCCGCCCTTGGGTTCCCGGGCCCCGGCGGAAATTCTGGCCGCTCCCGGCTTGCGCTATTACCTGGAAGTGGGTGACGGCGGCTACGCCACCGGCCGGCCCGACCTCGTGCCCCGTTTCTGCGGCCGTTACCTCAAGACCTTGTCCGGCCTGGGCTACACCCGGCTGGATGTGGGTCCCTACCGCCACAACCGGGTGTTTCTCTTCCAGGGGGCTGGGTAAGCGGGACGAACTATGCCTCATAAGAGCCCTGCGCGGCCGGGCCGCTAGGAAATTTGCGCCAGTGCGGTTTGATAAATCTCGAATGCCTCTCTCCCGAACAGCACCAAACGGACCCGTTCGATCTCCGGGTGTTGCGCCAGGTAATCCTTTACGGTTTTCAGCGCCACCCGGGCCGCGTCCTCCATGGGATAGCCGTAAACGCCGGTGGAGATGGACGGAAAGGCCAGGGACTTTATGCCCTGAGCCGATGCCAGCTTCAGGCTCTCCCGGTAGCACGAAGCCAGGAGCTCCGGCTCCCGGTGCAAACCGTCCCGGTAGATTGGCCCCACGGTGTGGATCACGTATCTGGCCTTGAGGTTGCCGCCGGTGGTGATCCGGGCCTCGCCAGTGGGACAGCCCCCCAGCCGCCGGCATTCCGCCTCAATGGTAGGGCCGCCGGCCCGATGGATGGCGCCGTCCACCCCACCCCCGGGACGCAGGGCGGCATTGGCGGCGTTGACCACCGCGTCCGTATCCTGCCGGGTGATATCCCCTTCCACCAGCTCCAGGCTGGATGAACCGACTTTCACTTCCATGTTTTGATTTCCGCGGTTATTGAAAGGGGAGGGGGGGCCGCACGAAAAAGCGCCCCGGCCCTCCCCGCCAGACCCGTCAGCGGCGTCCGGTCAGTTGGGTATGAGGCGGTACGGGGCCGCCCGTTTGGCCCACTCGCTGCCGGGGAATTTAGCCATCAGAGTTTCGTAGGCCTCCCGCAGGGGTTTGGGGTTGTGGGTCATCTTATACCGGGACACGCCCAGAAAAAAGACGGCCTCCGCGGCTGCGGCGCTGTCGGGATAGTCCCGCAGGGCCTCGTCGAACATGCCCTGGGCCTCGGGATGCTGCTCCACGTTGAAGTAATATTTGCCTTTGGCCACCATGAAGGTGGGAATGAATTCACCAGGTTCGAGAAACCCGACGACGCGATGAACCTCGTTGCCGTCGGCATCCAGCACGATGATGGTGGGGGTCCAGGTCACGTTGAACTGGCTCATCAGGGTGGTGTTCGACACCTCGATCTGGACCGGGACAAAGTTATAATCCACGAACTTGACGACCTTGTCGTTAGGGTACGTAACCGCACCCATCTGTTGGCAACCGATTCACTGGGGATTGAAAAAGTCCAGGAGAATGGGCTTTTTCGTCTGTCGGGCGTGGTCTTTGGCCTTGGCCAGGTCATTCAGCCAGCAAATACTCAGGGCCATGGGGAGTTCCTCCTTTTTCGGGACTGAGGGGCGCATATGCCCAAGATATTAAGCAAAACATAAGCATTCCCGGCTAAAAGGCAAGGGCGGGGTGGGATGCCTGGCCCCTTAACCTGCCGCGATCATGAGGACTGGCTGCTTCCCGGTACAAAATCCTTGCAATGTCACCCCCTGGGCCCTAAAATCCCTGGTAAGAACCATGGTTATGGATCAGAAAGACGACCCCTTCTATAGTCCCGCGGACACCGGCCAGGTAGACCGCCTGCTGGCCACTATCGAGTTTTCCAAAGCTCTGATAAGCGCCTACGACATGGAGACGCTCCTCACCGCCATCCTGGAGCGCATTAAGGCGATCATCCCCGCCCAGAACTGGTCCTTGCTGCTCATCGATCCCCATACCCAAGAACTGTATTTCGCGGTGATCGTGGGACTGGCCCCGGAGACGGTGAAAGATATCCGCCTGAAACCCGGGGAAGGGATCGCCGGGACCGTGGCTCAGACGGGAAAACCGATCTTTATCCCGGACGTAGACCAGGACCCCCGCTTTGCCGCCCGAGTGGATGTGCAAACGGGTTTCGAAACCCGCTCCATCATCGCCCTGCCCCTGCTCGTCCGGGGAGAAGTCATCGGGGTGTTTGAAGTGGTTAACGTGGAGGAAGAGAGATACTTCCGGGAAAAATACCTGCCCCACCTGACTATCCTGGCGGACTATGTGGCCATTGCGGTGGACAACGTCCGCAATTTGCAGAGGCTCGAGGCCCGCACCTTTATCGATGAGGTGACGGGGTTCTTTAATACCCGGTATCTCATCCATGAACTGGACCGGCTTATTCCCCAGCTCCTTAGCCAGGGTGAACATTTTTCCGTGGTCTTCCTGGACCTGGACAACTTCAAGACGGTGGTGGACAGCTACGGGCACCTCAGGGGCAGCAAGGTCCTGGCCCAGGTGGCCCGGGTGATTCAAGGGGTGCTGGGGCCGGACGACAGCCTGGTGCGCTACGGCGGCGATGAGTTCATCATCCTGATGCCCCGGCGGCCCCAGTCGGACGCCCTGGAGGCTGCCCGGCGTCTGCGCCGGACCCTCAACCAGACTGTCTTCCTGCGAGATGAAGGGCTGGAGATCAAGCTCACGGCCAGCTACGGCATCGCCTCCCTGCCGGAAGACGCCCAAGACCGGGAGAAGCTGCTGCTCATCGCGGACCGGGCCATGTTCGGCAGCAAAGGCCGCGGCCGGGATCGCATCATGGTAGGGTGGGACCTGATCCCGATAGAGGATGAGTGAAGAAGCTGAACCGGGGCGCGGGTAATTCCGGAACCGACGTTTTTTGCGACCAGAGCCCTGATCTCGCCATCTTCCCGCCGCCTGGCCGGGTAAGGGCCGGTTGCGGCCTGACCATCGCGCCGGTACACCTTAAACCCCGAGCCCGGTTGCGGCCGTAAACCACCCTGGCCTGGTCCTTTAACCCGGCATGACGGACTTGAAAGAAACCAGTGAATCAACCCAAGGGAAAGGAGTTTTGATGCTGCCCCGGGCAACGCTTAACCTGTTAAGACGTTTCGGCCATCTGGATTGGCTGGCGTTTGGCCTTAGAGACAGGATTATCAGATATTGCGTCAATCCGGATACGGTGGCGGGGGAAAAATTTGAGACTGACTTTTTTGGCTTGAAATACCAGGGGAACTTGAACACCTTTATTGACTGGTCGGTCTATTTCTATGGGGCTTATGAAAAAGGTATCCTTTTCTTAATGAGAGATATAGTTAAAGAAAAAGAAAATCCTATTTTTGTCGATGTGGGAGCAAATGTTGGCCACCATTCATTATTTATGTCTAAATTTTGCCGCGAGGTGCATGCATTTGAGCCTTATGGCAGAGTCAAAGATATCTTAATATCAAAGATATTAGCTAATAAATGCTCCAATATTATGGTTCATAACGTCGGGCTTGGGGCTAAAAATGAGTTTCTTGATTTTTTTGCGCCCGTCGGCAGCAACATCGGGACAGGTTCTTTTATGCCGGAACATGCGATGGATAATAATATTAACGTTGGTAAATTAGAAATCGTTGAGGGAGATTTGTATATTTCAAAGCTAAACCTTAGTAAAGTAGATTTAATCAAGATTGATGTGGAAGGATTTGAGAAACATGTTTTGCTGGGCCTCAGGGAAACCTTGGAAAAATATAGACCCTTTGTAATTATGGAATACTCCAAAGTTACCAGAAATGATTTAACTATCCAGGAACTAAGGGAAATATTGCCAAGTGGTTATCGTATCAAGGGAATTAGCACCAACCGCACGTTCGGCGCGCTGTTTAACCGCATGAATTACGATTTGACCGATTTCGATGCGGCCAACCCCAAAATCGCCGACCTCCTCCTGGTCCCTCACTGAAGATTGCCGAGACAGTCTAGGTTATTTGGCCTTACCCTGGGCGGCCACAGCCGCCATGGCCTTGTTGATCTCCGCCGCGTCCCCTAAATAGTAATGCTTCACCTGATTCAGGTCGGCATCCAGTTCGTACACCAGGGGAATGCCCGTAGGGATATTCACCGACACGATGGCGTCATCGGACAGCCCATCCAGGTGCTTCACCAGGGCGCGCAGGCTGTTGCCGTGGGCCACCACCAGCACCCGTTGCCCGGCTTTGATGGCCGGGGCGATCTCCTGATGCCAGTAGGGCAGCATGCGGGCCACGGTGTCCGCCAGGCATTCGCAGGCCGGGAGGGTGTCGGCGGGCAGCCCGGTGTAGCGCCGGTCAAACCGGGGATGGCGAGGGTCGTCCGGTTCCAGGGCCGGGGGCCGCACGCCATAACTGCGGCGCCAGACCTGCACCTGGTCCTCGCCGTATTTGGCGGCCATTTCACTCTTGTTGAGCCCCTGCAAGGCCCCGTAATGCCGCTCATTGAGTTCCCAGGCGCGAATCACGGGGAGCCACTCCAGTTCCATGGTCTCCAGGATGAGCCAGAGGGTCTTGATGGCCCGCTTGAGCACCGAGGTGTAGGCGACATCGAAGGTTAAACCGCGCTCCTGGAGGAGCTTGCCTGCTTGCAGGGCTTCCTGTTCCCCCTGGGGCGACAGGCCCACGTCAGTCCAGCCGGTAAAACGGTTCTCCAGATTCCAGGTGCTCTGCCCGTGCCGCACCAGGGTCAGGGTGTAAGTCGCGCCCATCGGTCTCCCTTCTTATTTCCAGCAGTTATAGACCCGGTTAAAAATAATTTTTCGTTCACCCCTCGCCCTGACCTGTTCCCTATTAGGGAAGATGGGAAAAGAGGAAGGCACTCTTGGCAACCTTAATATTTTTGAATTTTAATGAATTATATGTTATAAAAATATAAATTTCCTGGAATTTCTTCGCGGGAGGTGGACAGCGCCAGGAACCTTACTCTTTGTGGCTATTGGGTAATGCGCCCATATCTCGTGATCCGGCCCGGGTGGCAGCATCTCCAGACCCATCAGTCCCCACAAGCCTTCCTTCCCCCAGGCTGATGGCGAGACCATGGAACAGACAATCCAACCATATAACTCTAAGATGGTCACTGCGGCTTGCGCCTTCGATCTTCCGCACGCCGGGATATTGATGGCATCCGCGGTGATGGCTCGGTCAGGAGGTGGACAATGAAAGATCGTAGAGTTGCCGGATTTTTTATGGTGTTGGCTTTGGTAATCATCATAATCGGGGTTGCCGGTCCAATCGGAGCTAAAGATCAGGACCCGGCGCTTTCATCCAGCGAGGGTCCAGTCGTCGGTGCGCCGGCGGCGCCCAAGGCGCCGGCTGTCACCCTCGCCGCCACGGACGCAGTCCTGAGTGTGACGGGTTCGGCCCTGCGTCCCAGAACGAGTAACACGACTTTTAACGTTATCTCTTCAGGCGGAGGCATCTACGCCGTTGCGGGAAGCTCATTTGAGGTCTTTAACACGCCGGTGCATTTACCCAAGGGCGCCCAGGTAAAATCGTTACGCCTGTATTTCTATGACGCCGACCCGTCAGCTTCTTGCTACGCCTGGTTCTCCGTCTACAACTTAAATGGAGATCTCGTGACCGAGTGGTCCGCCATGTCGCCTGCTGGCAGCGTTGGCGCCGGCTTTGCCGACTCCGCCGCATTCAACCACACCATTGATAACACCCAATATACGTACCTGCTGAACTGGCGCCCCAATTTACTCGGTTCAAATATGCAGTTGCGCGGTCTCCAACTGACTTTCACGCCGCCGCCAGGTAGGGCGGCGGTAATCCCGATGTATTAAGGGAAAAGAGACCGAGGACGCCAGGCAAGAAGGTTCTTGGCTGCCTGGCGTTTTCCAGGTGATAACCTCAGGAGGGTGGACTTGGGCCACCCTCCTTTTTTTTGGGCCAGGCTGACCCTGGATTCACGGGGGCATACGCATAAGGCGTTAACTCCCCAAACCCCAAGCGCGCCAAGAAGCAACCAGAAATGATTTATGGCTGGTTAAGGCGCCAGGAATAACATTAACCTGGCGCCCCCGGTTGCCTTGGTCCCGTGTTCGTCAACTGCGATAGTCGGCGTTGATCCGGATATAGTCCTCGGTGAGGTCGCAGGTCTCGTAGTAGTCGGCACAGGCCCCGTTATTCAGGTGAATGGTCATCGTAAAGGCGCCGGACTTGATCACCTGCTGGGCCGCGGCTTCCGCTTTGGGGCCCAGCCCCCGACCGTTTTGCACCACGGGGTGGGGGCCGAAGGCGATATCCACCCGTTCGGGGTCAAAGCGGGCCCCGGCGCGTCCCAGCGCGGCCATGATCCGCCCCCAGTTGACGTCTTCCCCCGCCATGGCGGTCTTGACCAGGGGCGAGAGGGCCACGGTCATAGCGGCTTTTTTGGCCTCCGCGGGGGTGGCCGCGCCCACGACCTCCACCCGGTAAACGTGCCGGGCTCCTTCGCCGTCGGCCACCACCTGCCGGGCCAACTCACCCATCACCCGGCTCACCGCCTCGCCCAGGGCCGCCGTATCCGCCCCGTCTGCCTTGATGACGGCATTGCCGGCCCTACCCCCAGCCAATAAAAGAATAGTGTCGTTGGTGGAGGTGTCCCCGTCCACCGTGATCCGGTTAAAGCTGTGGGGGAGGGCCTGGCGCAGGAGGGTTTTCAAAACCTTGGGGCTGGCCGCGGCGTCGGTAAACAGAAAAACCAGCAGGGTGGCCATATCCGGGTGGATCATGCCCGCGCCCTTGGCGATCCCGGCCAGGGTGAACTCCCGGCCGTTGATCATCCCTTTAACCTGGGCAGTCTTGGGGCGGGTGTCGGTGGTCATGATGGCCCGGGCCACCTGGGGCAACCCTTCGGGGGCCAACCCGGCCGCTAATTGGGGCAGGGCCTGGATAATCCGGTCCCCAGGGAGGGGGGCGCCGATGACCCCGGTGGACGACGGCAGCACCAGGCGCTCCGGGATGTTAAGCAACTTGGCGGCCGCCCGGCAGGTGTCCCGGGCGGCGGCCAGGCCCCGGGGGCCGTTGCAGGCGTTGGCGTTGCCGGCATTCACCAGGATGGCCTGGGCTAAGCCTTTCCGCAGGCGATTTTTGGAGATCAGCACCGGTGCGGCCTGCACCCGGTTGGTGGTGAACACCCCGGCTGCGGCGGCGGGGGTATCCGCCACCATCAGGGCCAGGTCCAGCACCCCGGGCTTTTTGATGGCCGCGGCGGTGGCGGCGAAGGTAAATCCCGGGACGATCATGG
>Ga0351914_1258_pt2 | contig 10539 bp, 10 predicted proteins | sample TotcelHT113001M5_FD_205824 | JGI IMG/M metagenome (GOLD analysis project Ga0351914, IMG submission 205824) | Enriched cells from coal bed in the Powder River Basin, Montana, United States - Total cells T11 rep1 HSBNCT.T11.300.1.M5 ... | reverse complement strand
GGAAAACCTCCTGCCGGTCATCCAGGGGGCGTTGGATCAGGCCGGCATCACCCTGGCCGACGTGGACGGCCTGGCCGCGACCCAGAGGCCCGGGCTCATCGGCGCCCTGATCATCGGCATGGCCGCGGCCAAGGTTTTGTCCTACACCTTACAAAAACCCCTGGTGGGCGTTCACCATCTGCAAGCCCACATCATGGCGGCGTTTCTCGCGGAAACCGTGCCTACGTTCCCCTTCGTGGCCCTGGTGGTCTCCGGCGGCCACACCAACCTCTACCGGGTGGACGGCGCCACCGAGATGGCGCTTTTGGGCCGCAGCCGGGACGACGCCGCGGGGGAGGCCTTCGACAAGGTGGCCAAGCTCATGGCCCTGGGCTACCCCGGCGGGGTCAAGATCGAGGCTTTGGCTAGAGACGGCAACGCCTCGGCTTACCCACTCCCCCGGCCCCGGGTCCAGGGGGAGCCTCTCACCTTCTCGTTTTCCGGCCTCAAGACCGCGGTATCGCACCTGCTGAAGCAACATCCGGAAATTCTCTTCGCTAATGCGGCACGGTGTGATCTGGCGGCCAGCTTTCAGGAGGCGGTGGTGGACAGCCTCGCCAGCCGGGCCTGGCTGGCCCTGGAGCAGGAGGGCTGCGCCCGCCTGGTGGTCTGCGGCGGGGTGGCGGCCAACCGTCGCCTGCGCCAGGTGCTGCAAGAGCACGCCCGGGCTGTAGGGGTCGACCTCTGCCTGCCGCCCCCGGCCCTCTGCACCGACAACGCCGCCATGGTGGCCGCCCTGGGCTACCGGCTCCTGAAGGCGGGCCAGCGCCTGGACCTGGACGGCGACGTCTTCTCCCGGGGATAACGTCCCCCCTTGGAGATGTTGCGGGCCGTTATCTTGCGGGGCCTTGGCGTCTTTCTGCCCAGGCTCAGTCCCGAAAAAAATAACCAAAATTATAGAAACCATTGAGCTATTATAATAAGATAAGAGGAATTTTTCAGAAGGCTGGGGGAATGACCAGTGCGGCAGAGGCCCTGCCGCCCCCATACTGAGGTGAGCTTGGACCAACAACCCTTGGATGAACCGCCGGCGCTCTTGACGGACCTTTACCAGTTGACGATGGCGGCCTGCTATTTCGACCAGGATATGCATGCCGAGGCCACCTTCAGCCTGTTCATCCGCAAGTATCCGGCTCAGCGCAGCTACTTGGTGGCCGCGGGTCTCCCCGAGGTTTTGCACTATCTTGAAACCCTGCGCTTCACGGCCGACGACCTGTCTTATCTCAGCTCCACCGGCCTCTTTCCGGCGAGCTTCCTGGACTATCTCAAAGACGTGCGGTTTACCGGCAGTGTCCACGCCCTGCCGGAAGGCAGCATCTTTTTCGAAGACGAGCCCATTCTGGAGGTGAGCGCTCCCATCATCGAGGCGCAATTCGTGGAGACGTTCATCATCAACGCCGTCAGCCTCCAGACCATGATCGCCACCAAGGCCTCGCGGTCGGTCCAGGCGGCCGGGGGCCGGCCCCTGGTGGATTTTTCCCTGCGGCGCACCCAGGGCCGGGACGCCGGCCTCAAGGTGGCCCGGGCCAGTTACCTGGCGGGGTTTGCCGGCACCAGCAACGTCCTGGCGGGCAAGCTCTACGGCATTCCCATCTTCGGGACCATGGCCCATTCCTACATCACCAGTTTTCCCCAGGAAATTGACGCCTTCCGGGTGTTCGCCCGGAACTTCCCCACCAGCACCACTCTCTTGATCGACACCTATGACAATATCTCCGGGGCCCGCCACGCGGTGACGGTGGCCAAAGAGATGGAGGCCCGGGGCCAGCGCCTGGAATTCGTGCGCCTGGACAGCGGCGACATGGCGGCCATCAGCCGGGAAGTGCGCCGGATATTGGATGACCACGGCTTAGGCTACGTGCGCATCCTGGCCAGCGGCAGTTTCGACGAGCACAAAATCGCCCGGGTGCTGGCCGACGGGGCCCGGATCGACGCCTTTGCCGTGGGTACCAAAATGGGGGTCTCGGCGGACGCCCCGTACTTTGACATCGCCTATAAACTGGTGCGCTACGCCCACCAGCCGGTGATGAAGCTGTCCACCGGCAAGGTCACCCTGGTGGACAAGAAGCAGGTTTTTCGCTATTTTAACGATCAGGGCGCCATGCAGCGGGATACCATCGCCTTGCGCCGCGAGGCCATGACAGAGGGCGCGCCGCTGCTGCAGCCGGTGATGGCCAACGGCCGGAGCATCCGGCCGCTGCCGAAGTTGACGGAGTCCCGGGAATATTTTCAGGCCCAGTTCGCCCGGCTCCCCGAAGTCCACAAGGTCCTCCAGGACCCCACCCCCTACCCGGTGAGTTTGAGTCCCGGGCTTAAGGAGTTACAATCCCAGGTGGTGCAGGAAATCCGGCGCCGGGAATTGGGAGAAAGTTGAATATATGGGACTGACTGAATCTCTCTGTTACTACAACACCCTGTTTATCAATCAATGCAGTTATATCGGGGTTTTCGTGTTGATGACCCTGGAGAGCATGATCGCCCCCATCCCCAGCGAGCTGGTCATGCCCTTTGCCGGCTTTTTGATCTTCACGGGGCAATTCGACGTGCTGCCGGTAATGGTGGCCAGCAGCCTGGGGTCCATCGTGGGCTCGCTCTTATCCTACGGCATGGGGATGCTGGGGAAGCCGGTGGTGCTGCGCTACGGGCGCTACCTGCTCCTCAATCCGCACCACCTGGAATGGACCGAACAATTCTTCCACCGCCATGGCGGCAAGACCATTTTCATTTCCCGGTTCATCCCGGTGGTGCGCCATCTCATCTCCATTCCCGCTGGTCTGGCCCGGATGCCCCTCATTCCCTTTATCCTCTATACCTTTGTGGGCGCCACCATGTGGAACGGCTTTCTCACTTACCTGGGGGTCCGGCTCAAGGAAAACTGGCGAGTCATTCAGCAATATACCCACATTTTAGATTATTTCGTGGTCGCCGGTCTGCTCGGCGCCGGGGTTTACCTGGTTTGGAAAATTAAACATGCACGGAAGCCGGCATGAGCAGTGAAGCCAAGGCAGCAGTACGGGTTGGTTGCCCCGGAGGCCCAGGAACCCCGAATCCCGGGGCCACCGGCTCTGGAGCGATCATCAACCCGACCCGGGAGCCCTGGGACGAACCGGTAACGGCGCGGGTGATTCTCACCTTCACCCTGCCGGACTACCGATATCTCTGCCGCCTGGTGCAACCGCCGGAGTCGCCACGCTACGTTTACAACTGCGCCTTGCGGGAGGGACGCTGGGGGGACCAACCCATCACCCTCGCGGCCCCGGCCCTGGGAGCGCCTTATGCCGTGATGGTGATGGAGAAGCTCATAGTCCTGGGGGCCCGCATGGTCCTGGCCCTGGGCTGGTGCGGCTCCCTCCAGTCCGGTCTTTCCATCGGCGACCTGGTGCTCCCCACCACCACGGTAAGCACCGAAGGCACCTCCGGGCACTATCCCCTCGTCGGTCAAACCCCGGACCCGGACCCGGGCCTGTACGGGGTTCTGTGGCAGTTGCTGGCGACCTCGAACACCCGCTGGCAGGCGGGGCCGGTCTGGTCCACCGACGGCTTTTACCGGGAAACGGCAGAACTGGTGCGAGCCTACCAGTCCCAGGGGGTCCTGGGCGTTGACATGGAAATGGCGGCCCTGTTCACCGTGGGCCGGTTCCGGCAGGTGCCGGTGGCCGGTCTGCTGGTGGTTTCCGATGAACTGGCCACCTTGAAATGGAACCCGGGGTACCGCTCGGAGCGCTTTCGTGAAGCCCGGGATCAGGCCGCCCGCCTGGTTTTGGCCGCGGCAGCCCAATGGGAAGGCGGCCATGCTTAAGGGCTCGCTCCTGGCCGTGGACGTGGGCGGGGGCACCCAGGATATCTTTATCTGGGAGCCGGGCCAGACCGTGGAAAACGGCGTCAAGTTGGTCCTGCCGGCGCCCACCCAGGTGATGGCCCGGCGGTTGCAGCGCCTCACCGCGCAGGGGCGGCCCATTTTCTTGACGGGCCGGGTCATGGGCGGCGGCGCCGTAACCCAGGCGGTTCGCCGCCATTTGGGCCAGGGCTTGCCGGTCTACGCCACCCCCCAGGCGGCCTTTACCTTCAGCGACCGCCTGGAGGCGGTGCAATCCTGGGGCGCGATCCTTACCGAGTCTCCGCCCCCCGAGGCCGTCACCCTGACCCTGGGGGACGTGGACGTGGAAGACTGGCGCCAGGTGCTGGCGGTCTTCGAGGTCCCCTTTCCCTGCCATTTTGCCGTGGCGGTGCAGGACCATGGGTTTCACCCCCAGGGCAGCAACCGCCGTTTCCGCTTCCAGGGTTGGGAAAATTTCCTGGAGCAGGGAGGCAGACTGGCGGACCTGGCCTCTCGCCGCCCACTGAGCCACTTCACCCGGATGGCGGCCGTGGCCGAGGTCCTGCCCGGCGCGCTGTTGATGGACACCTGCGCCGCGGGGGTCCGGGGCGCGCTCCTCGATCCTCAGGCCCGGGGGCATCTGGAGAGCGGCCTCACCGTAGTCAACGTGGGCAACGCCCACACCTTTGCGGCCCTGGTCCGGGGTGACCGCCTCTGGGGGATCTACGAACATCATACCGGTCTGTTGAATCCTGAAAAATTCTTTGCTCATTTAGAGCGATTCCAACAGGGCCGACTTACCAACACCGAGGTCTTTGACGACCAGGGACATGGCTGCGCCTATGCACCAGACTTTACCGCCAAAGACTCATTTGCCTTCACCGTCATCACCGGCCCCCGCCGGCGCCTGGCCCAGGGCTGGCCCGGGGTCTTTGCCTCGCCCTTCGGCGACATGATGCTATCCGGCTGTTTTGGCCTGGTGGCGGCGTTCTTGGAACTGGAAAATCATCCGATAAACCTGGCAGACTATTGAGGGGGTATCATTCTCGGGCGGCGGTTACCGTGAGACCTTATTTGCCACTACACCCGGCGGCAGTAGGAGACAGAGCATATGGAGATTAAATTCTGGGGCACCAGGGGTTCCATCCCGGCTCCCGGGCCCCAATCCCTGGAGTTCGGCGGCAATACGACCTGCGTGGAAGTGATGCTGGCTAACGGGCAAAGAGTCGTGATCGACGGCGGCACCGGCCTGCGGCTCCTGGGCCTGCATCTTATGGAGAACCATATTCCCTGCCAATTTCATTTGCTCCTCACCCACGGCCACTGGGATCACCTGCTGGGAATCCCCTTCTTCGAGCCCATTTATCATGAGTCCACCAAGGTCATCGTGGATGGCTGGCCTCCCGCCTTCCAGGCCATGACCCGGGTATTCGACAGCCACATGGGGGACGGCTTCTTCCCGGTGGCCTTTGACCACCTCAAAGCCAACATCGATTATCTCAACACCCTGGCCCACAACCCCCTGGATCTGGATGGGGTGCTCATTGACACCATGCGCCTCAACCATCCCCAGGGCGGCCTGGCCTTCCGGTTCCGGGAAGGGAAGCATACCATGGTGTTCATCACTGACAACGAATTGGGCGCGGCCAGGGGCAAGCGCATCCCGGAATTCGTGGAATTTGTCCGGGGGTGCGATCTGCTGATTCACGATGCCCAGTATCTTCCCGAAGAAATTTCGGAACGTCGGGGGTGGGGGCATTCCACCTATGAAGAGGTGGTGGCCCTGGCGGCAGAGGCGAAGGTGCATAACCTGCTCCTCACACATCACGACCCCGGCCGCAGTGATGCGGGAGTGGAAAAAATCGTGACCCTGGCCCGGGAAATGGTGGCGGCTCATGGCAATCCGCACTATGTCGACGCCGCCCGGGAAGGGGCCTGCTACCGGTTGCCCTGATCTGTTGTTAGTCTTTTACCCTTAAATGTCCGACACTGAAACTCCGGGGAAGGCGCGCCAGCACTTGTGGGTAAAGAGTGGAGATGGTGGCGCCTGGTCTGCCGGAGTTTGGCGGCGGCACTCTTAACTTGAAAGGATACCTACGTGGATTGGAAAATTTTCTGGGCCACTTTCGGCACCATTTTTCTGGCGGAAATGGGAGACAAAACCCAACTGGCGGCCCTCACCATGGCCGCCGAGACCCGTTTACCCCTGACGGTCTTCCTGGGAGGCAGCGCCGCCCTGGTCCTGGTTACCCTGTTGGGCGTATCTTTCGGCGGCTTTATCTCCCATTGGCTCCCCCAGGGCCTGCTGCAGAAAATCGCCGGGGCAAGTTTCATCCTGATCGGCGGATTGATGCTTTGGGGAAAATGGTAACGGCTTAACAGCCGTTCAATGTATCTGGCTCAGGACCAGGTCGCCGTTGTTCCCAGGGCTTTTCATGCTCAATCTCCTTTATTTCTCGGGAGATTTCTAGTAGACTACAGGTAACCATTTGCCTTTATTAATCTTTTTTTATGGTTACCTCCATGGCACGTTTTTCCGAGCCGCGCCCGCAGTCGGCGCGCCGACCCAACCTGGTCCTCATCGGCTACCGGGCCACCGGTAAGACTTCGGTGGGGGCCCGGCTGGCGGCGGTGCTTGACTGCCCTTTTGTGGACCTGGACCAGGTGCTAATCCGGGAGGCCGGCCGGTCCATCGCCGACATTGTGGCCCAGGGCGGCTGGGCCGAGTTTCGCCGGCGGGAAAAAGAATTGGTGGCCCGTTACCGGCACGCCGGGGGGCAGGTTTTGGCCACCGGTGGCGGCGTCATCCTGGACCCGGACAATGTGGCGGCCCTCCGGGAAAACGGCATCCTCATCTGGCTGACGGCGGACCCGGCCGCCATCCAGGCCCGGCTGGCCCAGGATCAGCCCCGGGACGCGAATCGCCCCAGTCTCACAGGGAAGGACGCCATCCGGGAGGTCGCAACCGTGCTGAAGGAGCGCACCCCCCTCTATCAGGCTGCGGCCCATCTTATTGTGGACACCACGCACCGGTCCCTCACCCAAGTGGTAGAACTGGTGCTGGCGGCCCTAAAGTCTGAGGAGGCCAAAAACCTTGGCGGGTAATACCTTCGGACGTCTGTTTCGCGTGACCACCTGGGGTGAGTCCCATGGCCCGGCCTTGGGAGCCGTCATCGACGGCTGCCCGCCCCGGTTGTCCCTTTGCGCCGACGACATCGAGGCGGAACTGGCCCGCCGCCGCCCCGGGGTGCAGGCCCACGCCACCAGCCGCCGGGAGCCCGACAAGGTGGAAATCCTGTCCGGGGTGTTCGACGGCCAGACCACCGGCACCCCCATCAGCCTGATCATCTACAACCGGGACGTGCGGAGCCAGGATTATGACGAACTCCGGCTGGTCTTCCGTCCCGGCCACGGCGATTTCACCTATCACGCCAAGTACGGCATCAGGGACCATCGGGGCGGCGGTCGGGCTTCGGCCCGGGAAACCGCAGCCCGGGTGGCGGCCGGCGCCGTGGCCCAAAAGGTGCTGGACTTAGAGGGCATTCAGGTTCTGGCCTACACCTTGGAGTTGGGCGGGGTGCGGGCCCAGAAAATTGAGGAGCACGCCATCTGGGACAACCCATTCGCCTGTCCCGATCCGGAGGCGGTGGCCGCCATGGCGGCCCGGGGCCAGGAAGTCCGGGAGCGGGGCGACTCCCTGGGCGGGGTGGTCCAGGTGCGGGTCCGGGGCTGCCCCCCGGGATTGGAAGAGCCGGTCTTTCACAAGTTGGACGCCGCTTTGGCCGGGGCGGTCATGTCCGTGGGCGCGGTCAAGGGGGTGGAGATCGGCGCCGGCTTCAATGCCGCCCGCTTGCTGGGCTCGGAGAACAATGACCCCCTGGTGCCCGGAGGTTTCGCCTCCAACCACGCCGGGGGCATCCTGGCGGGCATCTCCAGCGGCGCCGAGATTCTGCTCAACGCCGCGGTGAAACCCATCCCCTCCATCAGCCGGGAGCAGCAGACCATCGACACTGCAGGCCGGCCTTGCACCCTCTCGGTCAAAGGGAGACACGACATCAGCGCCATACCCCGCATCGTCCCCGTTATCCAAGCCATGGTACGCCTCACCCTGGCGGATTTTCTCCTGCGCCACAGGGCCATGCAATGAAGCCCACGATAGCCATTATCGGCGGCAACGGGCAGATGGGCCGCTGGTTCACGCGCTTCTTTGCAAGCCGGGACTGCACGGTCCTGGTGGCGGACGTGGACACCCTCCAGACTTCCCAGGAGGTGGCCGCCCTGGCCGATGTGGTGATCCTCTCGGTGCCTATCCCCAAGGTAACTGAGGTGGCCCGGGAAGTGGCCCCGTTCCTTTCGCCGGCAGCCGCCCTGATGGACCTCACTTCGGTGAAGCAGCGACCCATGGCGGCCATGATGGCGGCTTTCCCGGGGGAAGTGGTGGGGACCCATCCTCTGTTCGGCCCCGGGGAGGAAACCATCGAGGGCCTGACCATGGTGCTCTGCCAGGGGCGGGGGGAGCGCTGGTTTCAGTGGCTGAAAGACCTCCTGACCCAGGCCGGCGCCCGGGTCAAGATCACCACCGCGGCGGAGCATGACCGCCTCATGGCCGTGGTCCAGGGACTGGCCCACTTCATCCTCATCGCCTTCGGGGCGGTCATCCGGGACCTGGGGGTCTCCCTGGAAGATCTGGAGGAATTCTCCACCCCCACCTTCGCCACCCTGTATAACCTGACCCGCCGCCTGCTGAACCAGGACCCCAAGCTCTATGCCTGCATCCAGCTGCAAAATCCCGCCAACCGCATGGCCCTTCGGGCCCTGGAGGGCGCGGTGGCCGACATCCTCTACTTCATTCAACGCCAGGACGCCGACGGGTTGGTGCGCCTGATCGAGGAGATTAAATAGGCGGAGCGGCTTTATCGCCCGCCGCCGTCACTAGATAATTATTCCCTGCAGGGCCGGTGCGCAAACCGCCCCGACGACGTCTAGTATGGCGCTTTCTTATTGATATGACGTGCAAAAGCCTTATTTCCCCCACTTTTATTAAGGGGGTAAGGGGGATTAAATAAGCGTTTCATAATCCCCCTAATCCCCCTGTAAGAAAGGGGAATTTAAAACGCCTCTATTCAGGTAGTGCTACACCGGGAGCTGCCCATGCTGGATCTGAAGTTTGTGAGAGAGCACCAGGAGGAAGTGGAACAGGCCCTGAAAAATCGGGGCCAGGAGATTTCCCTGGATGAATACCGGGGGCGGGAGGCCGAGCGCCGCTATCTCCTGACCCGGCTGGAAGAGTTACGCCACGAGCGCAACACCCTGTCCAAAGAGGTGGGGGCCTTGATGCAGGCCGGCAAGCGGGATGAAGCGCAGCCCCTGCGGGACCGGGTCACGGCGATCAATGACGAAAGTAAAAACCTGGAAGCCCAGGCCGAGGGCCAAGACTCCTGGGTGCGTGAGTTTCTCCTCAATCTGCCCAACCTCCCCCACGCCTCCGTGCCCATCGGCGCCTCCAGCGACGACAACCCGGTGGTGCGGACCTGGGGCGAGGCCCCCCGGTTCGACTTTCCCCCCCAGGCCCACTGGGATATCGGGGAGAACCTGGGCATCCTGGATTTCGAACGGGCCGCCAAGATCACCGGGGCCCGGTTCGCCCTCCTGAAAGGCGCCGGGGCCTTGCTGGAGCGGGCCCTCATCAACTTTATGCTGGACCTGCACACGCAAAAACACGGCTACACCGAAGTGCTGCCGCCGTTTATCGCCAATGCGGATTCCCTGCGGGGGACCGGACAGCTTCCCAAGTTTCAGGAGGATTTATTCAAGCTGGAAGGCTTGAACTATTTCCTGATCCCCACCGCGGAGGTGCCGGTCACCAATATCCACCGGGATGAAATCCTCCATGAAGAAGACCTGCCCCGGTATTACACCGCCTACACCCCTTGTTTCCGGTCCGAGGCGGGTTCCTACGGCAAGGACGTCCGGGGCCTGATTCGCCAGCACCAGTTCAACAAGGTGGAACTGGTGAAGTTCACCCGGCCCGAGAACTCCTATGACGAGTTGGAGCGTCTGCTCCACGATGCGGAAGAGGTGTTGCAGGAGTTGGGCCTGCACTACCGGGTGGTGGTCCTGTGCACCGGGGATATGGGCTTTGCCGCGGCTAAGACCTACGACATCGAGGTCTGGCTCCCCGGGCAGGACCTCTACCGGGAAATCTCCTCGTGCAGCAACTTCGAAAGCTACCAGGCCCGGCGGGCTGCCATCCGCTACCGCCGCGCCGGGGCCAAGGGCACCGAACTGGTTCATACCCTGAACGGCTCCGGCCTGGCGGTGGGCCGCACCCTGGTAGCCATCCTGGAAAACTGCCAGCAAGCCGACGGCAGCGTGATGATCCCCGAAAAACTCCGCCCGTATATGGGGGGAATGGAGAGGATCGGTTTTTAGTTTTTGGTTTTTGGTTTTTGGTAATAAACCCAAACCGCATTCAAGCGGACCAAGGCTTAATACCAGATTGCAGTCAAAGTGTGGCACAGGCTTTCCAGCCTGTGCAGGCGCAGCCTGCGGCTACGGAAAATAGCCTTTTGAGCGCAACTTGGTATAAGAATGACAAAGGGGCGGTGCGCTCACCGCCCCTACGATTATCCACGGCTTATGGTATTTTCACCAAAAACCAAAAACTAAAAACCGATCCTCTC
>Ga0351914_1269_pt1 | contig 10784 bp, 10 predicted proteins | sample TotcelHT113001M5_FD_205824 | JGI IMG/M metagenome (GOLD analysis project Ga0351914, IMG submission 205824) | Enriched cells from coal bed in the Powder River Basin, Montana, United States - Total cells T11 rep1 HSBNCT.T11.300.1.M5 ... | reverse complement strand
GGCGGCGAACCGTTCGCCCGCTTCTACCGCCAACAACAAGCCGCCGGACGCATGCTGCAGTTCTATTCCTGCTCGGGTCCTGCGCGGCTGCTGGATCCGTATGCCTACTATCGCTTGCAAGCCTGGCAGTGCTGGCAGGAAGGCGCCACGGGGTCGTTCTTCTGGGCGTTTGGCGACAACAGCGGCGCGTCGTCCTGGAACGAGTACTTTGCGACTTCCGGTCCGTACACGCCGCTGTTCCTGGACGATACGACGGTCACCGCCGGCAAGCAGATGGAAGCGATTCGCGAGAGCGTGGAAGATTACGAGTATTTCGTCATGCTCCGCGCCGCAGTCGCGCGGGCCAAAGCCGCGGGGCGCAGCGACGCGGCAGTGACGGCGGCCGAGGCCCTGCTGGCCGACGGGGCGCGGTCCGTGCTGTCCGCCGAAGGCGTCGACAAACTGCGTTGGGATGATCCCAAGGACCGCACGCTGGCCGATGCCGTGCGGATTCAGATTCTGGAATCACTCACCGCCTTGCAGTAACCGGAATTGACAAGATGTTCCGGTGGGGTGGGTGGGACGAAGCACGCAGCCCCACTCTTCACCGTTAACCATTACAGGTTGCCTGCTAGCGGTGACTGGAACGACCGTCCCGGACGGAAATGCTGCAAGATGGCACCGTCGCTGGCCGATGTCTTTCACCACAGACCGTCACCGACCTGCACAAGGAGATCTGCATGGACGACGAGATCGATATCCAAGACTTGGCCGCTTTCGAGATCCGGGAATTGCTGTTGGACCAAGGCAGCGAAGTGGACGAGGAACAAGCCGCCGCCATCAAGCAGTTTATCGAAGACATCGGCGGATTGGAGAATGCCCTCGCCGCCGTTGACATGCTGGACAGCCTCGAAAAGGCAGCGTAAGCGATGGCTTGTCAACATTACCCGCCACGTCGTTCCTGACCGTGGCGGGCAGGGTTCTTGTGATCTGCACTCAGTCCAGCAGTTGTGCCAAGGCGTTTAGGGCGGCCTTGGCTTCCTCGATGCTGCCGAACTGTGCCGCCAGCTTCTTCGCTTTGACCAGCAGACCAACCGACACGGCGTCCGTGGGAACTTCGGGTGTGGCTTCCGGTGTTGGGGCCGGGGCGGCTTTTTTCGCCTTCCTCTCGGCCTTCATCGTCGACTTCACGACGCTGATTCGCTGTGCCGTCACATCCCAGCCCTCGGCGTTCATCAGTTCCGCAATCTCCTTGGGCAGCTTGTCCCGGTTGGCCTTCAAGGCGGCTTTGATTGCGGCGGTCTTGCTGCCCCTGGGTGCTTCGGGTGCGGCCTCAACGGGCTTCGTTTCGACGGCTTCGGGTTCGGATGTCTTCGGTTTTCGTGGCATGGTTGGTCTCGCGAAAGTGGTGAGGAAATAGAAACAGAGAGTATAGGTGAAGAGGAAGTGGGTGTCTATTGGTCGGTGACCACGGCTCTTGTTCCTGTACGCTCTCTCGTCGATCCCCGCTGACGTGCCGTGCGGTTCCCTTGTTCCCTGGTCAGGAGATCCGATTCCGTAGAGGGCTCGACATCTCCGACCTGATGAAAAAGGTCAGAACGAGTGGCAAAGTCATTCACGCTGACCAACGCTCCCACGAAGGTACACACGGCCTCGGCCGAAGGTGCCGCTTCAAGCCAGTTGTTGAGAGCGCCGCATGCATCGGCCTCGAAATGGCTGAAGCCTATCCACCGAATCGTGGACGGGTCAAGGATCTTGGTTACGGTTTCGAGCAACAGGGGGAACATCGCCCTCGTGCTCGTGCATTTCCAGCAACACGCCGATATTGTAAACTCGTCAGAATCGTAGGAACACCGAACCAAAGGAAATTGCCGTGGTCCAGACAACTCGACGCCAATTCGTGGGCATCGTGCTCAGTTCTGCCGTGCTGCCAACAGCCAACCGGCTGGCTGGCGCAGAGAAGCCAAGTCCCTACGTCCGTGCCAACACCGAATGGCTGGCCAAGTGCCGCTTCGGCATCGGTATCCACTGGACGGCCCAGACGGTTCCCCGCAACGGCCCACCGAAGCCGTTCCAGAAAGCCGTGGCTGACTTCGACCTCGGCGGTTTCATGGCCGCAGTCGAACACGCAGGAGCCGACTACGTGCTGTTCACAGCGGCCCATGCTCTGCAAATGCTGCCTGCCCCGCATCCGGTGCTGGACAAGATCCTGCCGGGACGAACTTGCGAGCGTGACCTGATCGGGGAAATGGCCGACGCCCTGGCCGCAAAGCAGAAGCACCTGCTCGTCTACTACAACCACTCCTGCAACGGCAAACAGGATGCGGCCTGGGAACAGGCAGTCGGCTACCACGCCCCCAACAAGGAACGGTTTGCCCAGAACTTGATGGAAATCGTGTCGTGGATGGGCGACCGCTACCGGGACAAGATCAAGGCGTGGTGGTTCGACAGCCCGTACTCCCTCGACACCCGTGGCCCGCACAACAGCGTCACCACGGACATGACCGGCTTCCCGTTTCCGTGGGAGCGGTTCACCGTAGCAGCCAAGGTTGGCCATCCGGCTCGGCTGGTGACGTACAACGCCGGTGTCAACCAGACATTTCTGTACACGACGCACCAAGACTACTGGGCCGGTGAACTGGTCAATCTCGACACTCCGGCCAAGAACCGCCACCTGGACAATGGCCTGCAGTGGTTTGGTTGGACGTGTCTGGAGGACCGGGCCTGGGTCCACACCAAACTCGACACGCCGATCCGGCCACCACTGTATACTGACGAACAAGTGATCGGCTACGTCCAAGCGTGCAACCAGCACATAGCTCCGATGACGTTCAACGTGGGGATTTACCAGGACGGGACGATGGCCGAAGCATCCGTCGAGCAGTTGCACCGGCTGAACCGGGCTTTGCGTTCCTGACCGTGGAGCACCATGACGTTCCCATGCACAATTCCGGAAAATCACCATGACCAAAGCGAAAAAGAAGCCGAAGACGCCGGTCGTCACCAAGTTCATGGTCGGCGACAAAGTGCGAGTCAAACACGGCATCCGAGACACCGACTACCCCGACATGCCACTTGGCGGCTGGGCCGGGACCATTGCCGAGATCCATCAGAGCGGCATGTGCACCGTCCGCTGGAGCCGGGAGACACTAGCCGCCATCAACCCGGTGTTCAAGAAACGATGTGAACGGGACGGGATGGCCCTCGAAGACTACTGGTTGGTCGATGCTGACTTGGAGCCCGACACGGGCAGTCCGCTCGACATCGAACACCCAACGGAGATCAAGACCAAGCCGCTGTCGCCCAAAGACCAGGACGACCGGGTGAGGATGGTCTTCGGACTGACCAGCAACGACCCGCTGCCCGACGTTGATGGCCGCACGCTCGAAACGTACCACAAGTACCTGTCCAAGAATCTTATGTTCCCGTTCGAGGCTGAGCGCACCTCGGAGACGGGCCCGTTTTCCAGCAGAACGATTCAGGTGAAGGTCATCGGGCTGGGTGATCCCGATGGGGAACCGATGATCGACGACATGTACGGCATCCTCTGCAAGGCCCGGCACGAACGTAAGGTGGTGACGCTGACGCTGGGAGAAGTGGAAGTGAAAAAAGGCAAGCCCAACCGGCAGTTGGTGGTTGACTACTGCTACTGGTTCTGGAATCAACGATGAAAAAGCAACAAGCAGAAAAGCGAATCAAGATCATTCCAGCCATCCACGGGAAACTGGCCGCCGGCCAAAAGGTCTGCGAACCGGACGTCTACTGATGCCCTGAAATCAGCCACACAGGATGCCCACGGATGCCCGAACGAGTCCACAACAGCCCGAACTTGATCTACTCGGCGGGGACGCAGGTGGTCACGAGGAAACCTGTCCAAGGTTCAAGCGGGCAGGTCGTGCATCCAGCGGGTGCCGTCGGCGTGATCGTGAAGTCGCCCCAGGATCGCAGCCACGCATACCGAGTGCGGTTCACGGACGGTTTCGAGGCGGCCCTCCACCACGATAACTTGACGCTTCTGGCCGAGTACAAGCAGGGCAGCATCAACGACGCCGATCAAGTGTTGGCCAATCACGGGCTGTTTGACCGGGTGATCTTCCGTTGCGTCATCGGCTCACGGGCCTACGGGCTGGACGACGAGAACTCCGATACCGACCGCCGTGGGATTTACCTTCCGCCCGCCGCCCTTCATTGGTCGCTGTTTGGCGTCCCCGAACAACTGGAGAACGAAGAAACGCAGGAAGCCTACTGGGAACTCCGAAAGTTCCTCGTGCTGGCCCTCAAAGCTAACCCGAACGTGTTGGAGTGCCTGTACACGCCGTGGGTCGAGACGAAGACGCCGCTGGCGGAGGAATTGCTCCAGATGCGATCCAGCTTCCTGTCCCGCCTCGTGTACCAGACGTACAACGGCTACGTGATGTCGCAGTTCAAGAAAATGCAGACCGACATTCGCAACCAGGGCCAAGTGAAGTGGAAACACGTCATGCACCTGATCCGTTTGCTCCTATCCGGGATCACCGTCCTGCGTGAGGAATTCGTTCCCGTTCAAGTGGGCGAGCATCGGGAAACACTGCTGCGCATCAAATCGGGCGAAATGCCGTGGAAGGAAGTCGAAGTATGGCGGCTCGATTTGCACAAGCAGTTCGACCGGGCCTTCGAGGAGACTGCGTTGCCTGAAAAGCCCGACTACCATCGTGCCAACGACTACCTCGTCAAGGCACGCCGATTGGCCATCTTGGAGGAGTTACCCTAATGGCGAACGAACCGCTACGGCGGCAAGTCGAATCCCATCCGTATCCGCTCGTGTTTGCCACGATCAGCGGGGCGCACCTGTACGGCTTCCCTTCGCCTGATTCGGACTTCGACCTGCGTGGCGCTCACCTGCTTCCGCTGGAAGAAGTGGTCGGCCTGAAGGCCGGTCGGGAAACCGTCGAGGAATCGGGCGTCGAGGACGGGATCGAGATTGACCTCGTGACACACGACGCCAAGAAGTTCTTCGGCCTGATCTTGAAAAAGAACGGGTACGTGTTGGAGCAGAAAAGTCGCAGTTGCCCGGAGCTGACCTTGGATTTCACGAGGGCGAATACCGGCGACTCGTGGCAGAATTGGAGGCTGCATCCGAGAACTCCCATCTTCCCGAATTGCCGAGCGGAAAGGATGCACTCAACGACCTACTTGTGCGTCTCCGGCTGCCGGAACGTCGAGCACGTTCGACGTAGCGCGATCTGAAAGGGTCAGGCCGTAATCGCCCAAGCTGAAATCAACGTGTCAGGAAAACCCAGATGAACAGCCGCCAACGCCAGAACGCGAGTACAAACGTCTGGTGATGTTCTTCAGAACGCCGGTACCTGTTTCGCCTCGGCCGCGATTTCCTCGACCGCCAGCGATCGGTGATACAGCTGCAAACGGGCGATGCGGCCCGTCACTTGAAAGTCCGGTGTCCGCTGGCCGCTGTACTGTCCGACGTGTAATTCGCCGGGCCACGGCGATGGGTTGACGGTGGCAGCACGTTCTGCAACCAGCTGGCCGTCCTGGTACAGTTTCAGCGACGGGCCGTCGTAGACGGCGGCTAGATGCACCCAGCGGCCCACGGCCGGCTGGCCGCCGTCACAGTCGACGCCGCCAACGTGCCAGCGATACTGGCCGCCCAAACGCTGCAGGAACCAGCCAGCCTGGTTCCAGACCCCGCAGCTGACCAGCACCGGCATTTGCCCCGGCTGGTCCATCCCCACCCAGCACATGACCGACAGCGGCTGGGCGAGATCGAAGAACTCGTGATGCGGAAAGGCCAGGTGTCCGCCGGAACGTAGGTCAAGCACTCCGTCGGTGCAGGACGCCTTGCCGTGCAATTTGCCCGCCAATGTTTGACCGCCCCACAGCGACGCGGCGGGGCGGCTGTCGAACGCGGCCGCGAACACCGGCTCGCGGACGATCGTCGCCGCGGCCTCGGCTGGCGGCGACGGCGGACCCTGGACGCCGCGCGGACTGATCGCGCGAACGACGTAACGATAAAGCCTTTCCGGCTCGACCCCCGCATCCGAAAAACGGGTTTGCCGGATCGGCGAAGCGGTTACGAGCTGGAAATCGTCCGCGTCCGCCGGGCTGCGATAGACCTGGTAACCATGTACCGAGACGGACGGCGGCCGCCAGGTCAAGCGAATGGCGCACGAACTGGCGGCGGCGCTCAGATCCAGCGGCGCTGGCGGTGGCGGCGGCTCGGGAACCGACACGCCGACGTACGCCGACCGGCTCCGCTGTTCGTCCCGCACCAGCACCAGGGCGTAGAACTGACGTCCGGGCGGAGCCTGCCGATCCGCGTACCGGAACAGGGGCGTCCGCACCAACAGCGTCTCCGCATCCGGCGTGAACAATCGGGCTCGAAGCAGAATTGCACCGCTCCAGCCAAGAGCGGTGCAATTCTGCTTCGAGCCCGATTGTTCGCGCCGATTGCTCCCACGACAGCTGGATCACCCCCGCCTCATCCGCCGCCGCGGACAATGCCGGGGCGACCTCGGGCAACGGCGGCGGATTGAATTGCCGGAAGGCTCCGGGGATGACTTCTGCATCCGGCATATCGACCCGAGGCGTGGCCAGCGTTTTGTCTCGTGCGTCTCGGATGATCGCCAGCATGGCCTGATACACCGAATCGCTCGTCGAGGCAAAGCTGACCACGGGCGTGCCGCTGCGGTCGGGCGGCTCGACGGGCTGCTTGGGAAAGAGTTCCGGCGGCTGAACGGCGTGCGCGTATCCGTTGCGGAGCAGGTGCAGCCGCCGCCGAGCCGGGTCCACCTGGCGATCGCGGCACCAGTTCAAGCCGAGGCCGTCGTCGCCGGCCGCCAATGGTGCGCGGAGAATGCGACTATGTTCCGGATCGCGGAGGTTGATCCAGTCGTTCTCAAAGAACGCGATGTTCGTCCCGTCACCGTGACAGCGCAGGCACCCGGCCGTTTGCATCTGGGCGACCAGCGCGGCCCGGGTGGCATTCCAATCCCGAATCGCACACCCCGCAGCCGTCGAGTCCCATGTTCCATAGTAGACCCCATTGGAGTCGATCCAAGCCAACAGCAAATCGCGTTCGGCGCGGGTCATGTCGTCGATCTGCCCCTCGTGGCCCCCGACCAGCAGGTCGGCCAGCGGGGCCGAGCCCGAGCCATGGCTGCGAGGCGCAAACAGCTGAGAAGACCACAGGGCCGTGCCGTTCATACAGTCGATGCCCGAGATCCAATGCGCGATCAACTGGGTTTCGCGGCGACTGGTCAAGTTCTCGTAGCTGATGTTGAAGTGCTCCGTCCAACCGCCCGATAGATCCATCCCGCCGGCAATGTCGTCTTGACCGCCGTGACAGCCGACACATCGCCGATCCAGCACCGGCTGGACCATGCTGGCATAGTCCACGTAACCGCTGCCCCAGGATTCGGGCTGCAGTTGGCTCGGCTCCCGCCGCAGGATCTCGGACATCGCGGCGCTGGATTCAGTCGTCCCGAGCTTGTACTCGTGGCAACCGCTGCAGGACCGCGTCGTGCCCGGAGCCGCTTGGACAAACGTCCTCATGCTTTGCACCAGCCGGCCATCGCCGTCCAGCGCCTGCAGGTAAACCGCTCGCCCGGCGGGAACTTCGAAGTAAGCCGACCCGTCCTCGTCGACCGGCACGACCCCCAGGTAGTTCTTGGCGCTGAACGCCAAAGCACAGCTGATGAGGAACGTCTGGTTGTAAGGGCTGCCGCCCATTGTCGAGCCGCTGACGCGGGAGGTTTCTTCGATCACCCGCAGCCATTTGACCTCGCCCCGCTGGACGCCCGTCAGGCCGCGGTAGATGTCCTGCACAAAGAACCGGCCGCTCGTCGCTTGGCGATCAACCGTATCCACCAACCGCCGCGGCACCGGTCGCGGCTTGATCAGCATCGGCGAGTGCAGGCAGATGTCCGGGTCCGACATCAGCGCAAGGCGTTGACCGGCGCGGTCGATCAGCTCGAGCACATTGCGGGTCTGGCCTGCGGGCCGGCCGCTGAACAGGAACACGTCGGCGGTGACCGGCCAGGGCTCGCACGAATCCCCGCGGTCGAAGGCCGGATTGTCAGGATGCTCCAAATTGAGGACGGAACGCAACTCGTTCTTGCCCAGTCGCGGGTCGATTAGGGCGATCGAACCGCGAGGCGTCGCGTTGTGTTTGGCAAACGTGCCGATGATCCACGGCGTGCCGGGCACGGGCCGGGCGTCCAAGACGGCCTCGGGAAAGACCATGTTATTGGCGTAGAAAGCCGTCTCCTGCGAGCCGTCCGGATTGACCGTCCACAGCGACTGGATCGTCAGCGCGTTCTTGTCGATGTATTCCCAGCGGCCGAACAGGATGCGGCCGTCGGGCAGCACGGCCGGATCGAACTCGTTAACGTTATTCACCGAGATCGGATGGATGTCCGAACCGTCGGCGTTCATCACGTGCAGGATGGCCACGCCCGTATTGTTGCACGGCACCAGGCCGCTGGGCCGAGTCGACAGGAACACGATGCGGTCGTCGGCCAAGTAGGCGGGGGCGACATCGTGTTGGCCTGCCTGGCTGCCCTGATAGCAGTCGCAGGTCGGCGTCGGATCGGTGATGCGGCGCAAGCCTCGTCCATCCACGCCAATCTCGTAGATGCTGGTGCTGCCCGTGGGCTCGCCCTTGAAGCAGAACAGCAGCTTCGTGGCGTCCCACGACAATTCCGGATGCGTGTACACGCCCTCGCCCAGCGTCTCGGGCGTCGTGGGATCGATCACCGGCCGAATCTTCCATTGCTCTCGCGGCGCGGCCGGGTTTTCCAAAACGTAGATCCCACCACCTCCCGGCGGCCACTTGTAAAACGTGTCGTAAATGTGAATGCCCGTGTACGAGTGCCGCTTGACGAACAACAACGGCGCGTCCAGCAGGGAAATCATGCCCTGTGCCAGCTCGGCGTCTGCCGCCGGAGCGGCTGCTTGGCCCATCGCCGTGGGGTTTGCGGCCGGAAGGCAGGTACACAGGATAACGGCAGAAAAAAACGCCCAGGGGGTGGTGTTGCGCATGGCTGGAACCTTGTAGTGGCGAAAGGGGGAAGGTGATTTCGAGCCCGGATACTTGGGGGCCTGAAAAAACCTTGGTCGATCCTTGTCATAACCTGCCGCGTTCTCCAAGTCAACGCGGAATCCGGCTTGACGCTTCGACAAACACGGATTATTCCCTATGCTGGTCGGATCGCCAATCCGTCCGCGCATCCGGGCCGGATTCGCCATCCGGCAGCGCAGGGCCTTGCGGCGAGGCTACTCGCAAGCGTTTTTGGCAGCGATTTCATCGACGCAGACCGAGAACAAGGTGCCGACGAGTTTCAGTTGTTGCAGCGTTTCCTGGACGATTTCCCGCAAGCCGAACAGCTTCATGACCCCGCTGCGGGCTTGCACGCGCCGCTGAACCATCAGCAAGGCGTTAATGAGGGCGGTCGAACAGTACTCGACGTCGGAAAGATCCGCGAGCAGCTTGTCGGGCTGCTCCCGTTCCACGAAATTGACCAGATCGTGCTGAAGTTCCGAATAATGCTCCGTATCGAAATACTTGGTGTCCTCAAAGCGAACGATCGTAAAGCCCTCGTCCTGCGCGACGCGGAACGAACTCGCGCCGGCCCGGTATCGTCCGCCATCGGCGGTTCCATCCCCCTCTGAAGTCGTTTCGCCACTGGCGAGTTGCCGGCCGGCACCAGGCGATTCCGGCGCACGCGGCAAGACCTTGATGACAACCATCGTGATGTCGTCGGCGATTTTGTTCGGCGCGATGTGCTCGCAAGCGGCGTGGTAAAGGGCGGCGATAATTTCGTCCGCCGTCCGGTGTTGGTTCGCCCGCACAATCCGGATGGCCCGCTCGACGCCAAAAAACGGTTCACCGCGACGGTGAACCTCGGTGAGCCCATCGGTGTAGAAAAAGACAAGGTCGTCATCCGCCAGTTCGACGGGGGGGCCGGTAAAGAAGGGGGTCATCGGCAGAATCGCAAACGGAAGCCCGCCCTCCGAGAGACGTGCTTTCACCTCGCCCGCGGAATTCAGGACGAAAGCTGCAGGGTGCCCCGCGTTGAGATACGTCAGGCTACGGGATTCGGCATCCAAGCGTCCCAGAATGGCCGTCACGAAAACCTCGCCGGCGGTTTCTCGGCAGAGTCCTAAATTCGTCCTTACGGCGATTTCCCGCAGCTCGCACAGGCTGTCTGACAACGTCCGCAGCCGGGCGCAGAAGTCCGCCGCCACGATGGCCGGTCCAAGTCCATGACCACTGACATCGCCCATGACCACCAGCAGCGAGCCATCCGACAGCCAGAGAAAGTCGAAATGGTCCCCCGCCGCGACCTCGGCAGGATAGCAGCGGCCAGCGATGTCGAAACCTGGCAACTGAGGCGATTCCTGCGGCAGCAGGTGGGCCTGAATCTCCGCCGCCGCGAGCAGTTCCGCATCTTTGGCCCGGAGCCTGTCTTCGGCCAATTTGCGTTTGGTGATGTCCTGATAGACGCCCATCAGCGCTTGGGGCTGGCCCGTCGGACCGCGGATGATCGTGGCGGAGATTTCCACGAAAAATGTCGTTCCATCGCGGCGCAGACCGCAATACTGATCGTTTCTGCGAAGCCCCTCCTGAATCAGACTGCGAATGTTCGCCAGCATCCGGTCTCGATCCTGCGGCACGACCAAATCAGTCGCCGGTCGGCCGACCAATTGCTCTGCGTTGTCAAAACCATGCTGGTCGGCTGCGCGCCGAGACGCAAATAAAATCGTCCCCTCCAAGTCGCACATGCCGACCGCATCCGGCGACGACTCGA
>Ga0351914_1124_pt1 | contig 11190 bp, 9 predicted proteins | sample TotcelHT113001M5_FD_205824 | JGI IMG/M metagenome (GOLD analysis project Ga0351914, IMG submission 205824) | Enriched cells from coal bed in the Powder River Basin, Montana, United States - Total cells T11 rep1 HSBNCT.T11.300.1.M5 ... | reverse complement strand
GCTGGGGGCCCATACGCCGGGCTACGGCGACGCGGCGCAGGTCAAGAACGTCTTCCTGTCGCGTCTGTCCGCCGCCCGTACTGGAGAACCAACTGGGGGTGACGCCCATGACTTTGGTGAAGACCGCTTGCGTCACCTCGTGCTTGCCGACCTCGAAGCCCTTGCTGATCTGGACCCAATGCCGTGGCTTTTCATGATCGGATCCGGCTTCCCCGTCGCGGGCCCCGCGCTCGTACTTGCCCGCCGGAACGCGGATCAGTTCCATGCCCAGCGAGTTTTTGTGTGTGGCCATCGCTGTCCCACTGCCAGTCGTTGATGGACGGGCAGGGCCAGCAACTGGAGGGGGGTGGTTAGCGTTAGTAACTGGGGCCCGATGAACCGGCCCCGGCGGCTCGGGCAGCGGCTTGGCGGCTTTCGCCTGCGCGAGCTGTCTCCAGTGCGCTTGACGTTCGGCCGCGGCCAATTGCTCTGCCAGCGATTTGGCTTGTTGCTGGGCCTGGGCCAGTTCGATCTTCAGCTGGTCCAAGACCACTGCTTTTTTCTGGAGTTACGAGTTCTGCTGTTCCAAGGCCGTCTTTTCGGCAGTCAGCTGAGTGACGAGTTCTGCGCGCTGTTGGGCCAGCTTCTCGGCGGCTGCGCGGTTGGCGCATCCCGCCGGACAGCTCGTGCGGGTAGCTGTCCGCCAACGGGGCGGACAGCCCCATGCGGGCCAGCGATTCCAAGGCACGCCGGTGCCGCTCACGGCGGGGCAGGCCGCACCGTTCCAGGCCCAGGGCGACGTTCTCCCAGACCCGTCGCCACGGAAAGAGGTCGTTGTCCTGACTGATGAAGCCGACGCCGCGCCGCGGGCCGAGAACCGGGCCGCCGTCGATGCTCACTTGTCCGGAGGTCGGGCGATCGAGTCCGGCGACCAGCCGCAGCACCGTGGTCTTGCCGCAGCCCGAAGGCCCCAACAGGCATGTCCGTTTACCCCTGACCGGCGCCACCGAGTGAAATCTGCACCAGGGGCGTGTTCGCCGCACGAATCGCGGGCGCAAAGGCGCGCATCATGTCCTCGGCCGTGATCTTCCAACCGATGACCGTGATCCCAAAGCGGGGCTGTTGGCCCTCGAAGGGGCGCTCGGTCAGCGTGTCGAACACGCCTTCGACCAACACCGGCCCCTGGCCGAAATCGACGATCCCTTTCAGCCGCAACAGCCGGTCCTGAATCGTCCGGAACGCCGCTTGGAACTCGCGACGGTTCGCGCTGCGGCCCGGAATCGAACAAGTCGCCAGTTGCTCGGGCGGCGCGACGGTGGGCGGGGACTGGCAGGGAACGTGCTGCAAGCCCTGGACGAACTCCCAGCCGACGCGGCCGTGCGTCACGCGCACTTGCGAGGCGCGGGGATTCAGGTCGCTCAATACGGCCGCCAGGCGATCCGCCCCCGTTTCGCCCAGCAGATCCGTCTTGTTGATCACCAAGCCGTCCGCCCAGGTCACTTGGACTCGCGACGCTTTCAGATAGGGCAGCACCTTCGTAAAATTCGGGTCCACCACACACAGGTTCGCCCGCACCTGGAACTGGTCGCGCGTCGTCGGCGTATCGAAGAAGTTCTTCAAATCGCTGGTCTGGGCCACGCCGCTGGCCTCGGCCAGCACCACCTCCGGTCGGATCTCGGTGGCGATCGTCTCCAGGGTGCGAACAAAATCCGCCTCGATGCACGCGCAGAACAGGCTGCCCCGATTGAGTTCGAACACGTGTTCCGCCGCCTGGTTCAGCAATTGTCCGTCCACGCCGAGCGTGCCGAATTCGTTGACCACCAGGGCTACGCGCTGCGAGCGCAACTGCGGGGTCGCCAGCAGGTGGTTTAACAGCGTGGTTTTTCCGGAACCGAGGTAGCCGGTAATAAGGTACACGGGGATAGGCATGTTGGCAGCACCGAATTAGGTATTAGACATTGTTCGCTAGTGGATGTCGGCGAGTATCGGAGACAGGGCTCGCGATGTCAAGATGGCGGGCCGCCGGCGATGTCGGGCTTCGGCGAGACCATCGCCGCGTTCTCTGCCGCGTCGCGTCCCCCCTTGACAGCTGGCCGTCAACCGGCAACGATCCAGGCATGAACAGCGGAAGCATCAAGACAGGCCAAGAGGACATCGTACTGGACTGGGACGACTGTCCGTGCGCAGGGCGGACGCTGGACAAGTTGATTCAGCCCGCGATTCTGGCCACGCTCGCCGCCGGACCGCTGCATGGGTATCGGTTGACCGAACGGATCGGCCAGTTGCCGGCCTTTGGAGGGCAAGAGCCGGATGCTTCGGGCGTGTATCGCTGTCTCAAGGCGATGGAGTCCAAGGGCTTGGTCGCATCCGCGTGGATCCTCTCGGATGCCGGTCCCGCCAAGCGGTCCTATCAGCTTACTTCGGCGGGCGAACGCTGCCTGCAGAAGTGGATCGTGACCTTGGAAGGCTATCGCGATGGGATTACCACGTTGCTCAAAGCTGCCCGCAAAGCAGTGGCGGGAAAGACGCCTCGTTCCGTGCCGCGCAAGGCCGGCCACGCGTCGAATTGACACACGATTTCGGAGGGTGCTGAGGTGGTCTCGTCGATCGTCGACAAAGCGTTGGATGACGGCTGTTTGGCCGAGCACGAAATCGCCGCCCTGTTCGAGGTCCCGTTGTTCACGGACGATTCCGCGCGGATTATCGCCGCGGGCCGCCGCAAGGCAGAGCAGGCATGTTCGGGTTGGGCTGAGGTCCACGCTCAGGTCGGGCTGAATGTGGCCCGCTGTCCGATCAACTGTCGGTTCTGTTCGTTTGCCGCCTGCAACGAGGTGTTCGAGCAGGAGACGGAACTGAGCGTTGCCGAGGCGGTGGCCCGGGCGCAGCTGGCGGAAACCGAAGGCGCCAGTGCGCTGTACCTGATGATCACCGCCAACTATCCGTTTGCCAAGTACCTGGACGTCGCCGCTGCGATTCGCCAGGCGCTGCGGCCCCAGACGCCCCTGGTGGCGAACGTGGGCGACTTCAGCTTGCCGCAAGCCCGGCAACTGAAACAGGCCGGCTTTGCCGGCATCTACCATGCCGTTCGCCTGGGCGAAGGCCGTGATACCAGCATCCCCGTCGAACGCCGTCTGAGGACAATGCAGCATGCGCGCGAGGCCGGCCTGTCGATCGGCACCTGCCTCGAGCCGGTGGGGCCCGAACATACGACCGCAGAATTGGTCGCCAAAACGATCATCACCCGCGACGCGCGGCCCGTGTACAGCGGCGCCGCGCGGCGGATTCCGCTGCCCGGCACCGAGATGGCCCAACTGGGAATGGTCTCCAAAGCCCGCATGGCGCACATCGTCGCCGTGGTCCGCTTGGCGCTGCCCCGGTCCGTTCCCGGCAACTGTACGCATGAACCCGACGTGTATGGCGCGGTGGCCGGGGCCTCGCTGCTGTGGGCCGAGGCTGGGGCCAATCCGCGGGACACGGCAGCAGAGACCGAGGGTCGGCATGGGATGACGACCAGCCTGTGCCGCGAAACCTTGCTCGACGCCGGCTGGCAGGTTCTGCCAGGACCATCGCGCTGGTTCGCGGCAAACGCCTGTCCCTGATCGTCCGCCGGGAAGATCGGCCAAGCGGACCGGAACGTCCATCGGTGCCGCCCGCCAATTTCACCGCGGCTCAGCGGTTCACTTTCGCCGCATCAGCAGCGACCACGACTCGCGCCGCACGCTGCCGTCGCGGTTTTCGACTCCCGAATCGCGCAGCCAGACAAAATCGAACAAGGCGGAGAAGTCGTCGCGCATGTCTTGCTCGCGGACGCCGGGCGGGGCGTCGCGGTTGCAGGACAGGATCAGGCACTGCGAGCCGGGCCGCGTCAGACGGCAAAGCGACTCGACGAACCCGGTCGCATCGACGTAGTGGACGTGGTGATAACAGCCTCGATCGAAAACCAAACCGAACGGTTCCAAATCCGGCAAGGCCAGCACGTCGGCCAGCAGCCATCGCACGCGGACGCCCGCCTGGTCCGCCTTGTCGGCGGCCAAGCCGAGCGCGGTGGGAGCGACGTCGACGGCCGTCACGTCAAAGCCTTGACTGGCCAAGTAGATGGCATTGGTCCCCGTGCCGCAACCGAGGGTAATCGCGCGGCACGGCTTGAGCGTGCCGCCTTCCACGGCTTGCTTTAATGCTGGAGCGACCAGACCCGTGTCCCAAGGAGCCGTGCGGCCATCGCGATAGGCGCTGTCCCAACGCTCGATCAGGCGAACGCCCTCCGGGCCGTGCGGCAGAATCCCCGCGGCCAGCGGCCGACGGGGGACTAGATCCTTGCCGGCCGGATCCTGGATGGCGATGCCTCCCGCGTCAACTCCCGGTTGCGGGAGCGTCAGGTGGAAAGTCCGCTGGGGTGTCGAGATCGCCAGGGCCAGCAAGCCGTCCTTCTTCTCCACGCTGGCCGTTACCGCCGCGTCGGATTCACCCGCGCTGCGCACGTGAAATACCTGCAGCAACCGGACGCCATCCGCCGTTGCCGGCAGTTCTATCCCATAGGCGTACACCGCTCCGTCCGCCTCGGAATGCCCGGGCAACCGCACCGCCGTGGTGTCGGCCGGCCAGAGTGTCTCCCACACCAGTTCCTGATCGCCGTCGGCAAGCTTCCAGCGCTTGCCGACCGCCGTCGGCTGGCTGCGGCAGCCGAGGGTCCAGCGCACCGCAGTCTGGCCGTTCGCCGGCTGGAGAAAATCGTCCAGGACAAAGATATTGGGCTTCAGCAGCAGGCAGCGGCGGATGAAGTGCGGACGCAGCGAGTTGTCGCCGGTCGACGGCGACTTGGGGAGGATGTGCGAAATGTCGCCGACGGCGTAGGCGAAATCGCCATGATCCTCGTAGGCCAGGATTCGCGCGTCGGCCGGAAAGGGATTACAGGACTGGGGCGAGTCGAACGCGGGAGCCGCGGCGGCGGGCCCGGCGGCGATGACGTTTCCCGCCAGGAATGTTTCCAGCGGGCGAACGGCCGCCGTCAACTCCGCAAAATCGGCGGCGACGGGCGCCGCGCCGCGGAGTTCGATGCTCGAAGCGCAGCACCATCCGACCGCTGCGCACAAGGCGACGGCCAAACGGCCTCGAAAGCGGCTTGCCGCGGCAAAGCGGCGCGACGTAGGTTCAGACCCTCTGTTCCGATCTCGGTTTGTCACGATGCGTCCTCCCGGTTGAGTTTGTTGGTTTCGTGCAGTGTAACGGGAACGCGGGCGATTGAGAACATGGCACAGTGACATGGCACAGCGGCCGCATCAAGGCTGTCAGGGGCCCAAGCCGCCTGGTACCGGCACGTCCAACGGCAGCGCGTGGGATCGGCAATACGTCGTGATGCAGTCGACGAACTCGCGTCCGTAATCGGCGAGTTTCTTGTCCCCGACGCCGTTGACCTGGCGAAAAGCGGCCAGCGTGGACGGGCGGCGGCGGGCCATATCGCGGAGCGCCGCGTCGCCGAACACGATGTAGGCCGGCACCTGTTGCGCCGCGGCTTGGGCGTGCCGCAGCCGCCGCAGTTCGGCGAACAGGCCGCGATCGACGCCTTCCCAGGACTGGCCGCCGCGAGCCTTGGGGGCCTTGGCCGATGTCGGCTGCCGCACGGGCCGCAACAGCCGCGGTGTGACTTCGCCTCGCAGCAACTGCCAGCCGGCAGGGGTGACCTGCAACTGGTTGTACTCGCCGATCTTGGTCAGAAACTCTTGACTGACCAGTTGCTCGATCCAATCGCGGACCGTCCGCACGTTTTCGTTTTCCAGCAGGCCCCAGGTGCTCAACCGATCGTGTCCCGACTGGACGATTCGCTGGTCCTTCGAGCCGATCAGCACCTTGGCGGTATAGTCGCCTCCGAAACGCTGTTGCAGGCGCATCACGCAGGAGAGGATTTTTTGGCCGACGATCAACGCGTCGCCGACCAGGTCCAATTGTCCCAGGCAGACATCGCAGGCGTTGCAGGACGAGGCGGGCCAGCGCTGGCCGAAGTATTCGACGATGGCCTGGTGGCGGCAGCGGACGCCGGTGCAGAAATCGAGCATCCCGGCTAGCGACCGCAGCGCGCCGTCGCCGGCTGCCGTTTCCGAATCCTCGATGATGCGTTTCCAGATCCCGTAGTCCTGGCCGGAGTAGAACAGGCAGCACTCGGCCTCCAAGCCGTCGCGCCCGGCCCGGCCGCTTTCCTGCTGGTAGTTCTCCAGCGACTTGGGCATGCCGGCATGGATCACGTAGCGGACGTTGGGTTTGTCGATCCCCATTCCGAATGCCACCGTGGCGACGATCGTGTCGGCTTCGTCCTCGATGAACGCCTCCTGGTGGCGGCGACGCTGGTCGTCGGTCAGGCCCGCGTGGTACGGCAGCATGCGATATCCCAAGTCCGCCAGGGCGGCCGTGGTCTGGTCCACTTCCTTGCGTGTGATGCAGTAGATGATCCCCGACTCGCCCCGGTGACGATCCAGCACCTCGCGGATCTGCCGCAGGCGATCATGGCGGCGCTGGACTTTGTAGACCAGGTTCGGCCGGTCGAACGAACCGACCAGGAATTGCGGATCGGTCAACTGCAGTTGCTCGGCGATATCGCGGCGCACCGCTTCCGAAGCGGTGGCCGTATAGGCGTGGATGCCCACGTTGGGAAACGCGTCTTTCAGCGCCCGCAGTCCGCGATATTCCGGGCGGAAATCGTGCCCCCACGAGCTGATGCAATGCGCCTCGTCCACCGCGACCAGCGAGACCCGGGCAGAGCGGAGGAACTCCAGGGTCCCTTCGGTCAGCAGTCGTTCGGGAGCCAGGTACAGCAGTCGCAAGCGTCCGCTGCGGACCTCGGCCGTCACGTGCCGCCGCTCGGCCGCGGACAGCGTGCTGTTGGCAAACGCCGCCGGCACGCCGCAGTTCCGCAGCGCGTCGACCTGGTCCTTCATCAGCGAAATCAGCGGCGAGACGACCACCGCCAGCCCGGGCAGGCACATCGCCGGGGCTTGAAAGCACAAGGACTTGCCGCCGCCTGTCGGCAACACGACCACCGAATCCCGGCCGCGCATCACGGAACTCATCGCCTCGGCCTGCAGGGGCAAGAAGCGGTCGTAGCCCCAGTACCGGCGCAGCGCAGCGGCCAGCGGATCGAGGATCGAGGCGTCGCTGGGGCGAAGGGCGGTCATGTTCGGTTGCCGGTATCCTGCTCGAAATTGCTTTTTCGCGGCCACCCTTGTTCTACCCGAGGCGAGCTTTCGTGTACACTGGACACAACCATCCCCCGTCCCTCAGGAGCCAGCGACATGTCACACCAGAGCCCATGGACTCGACGGAGATTCCTACGAACCGCGGCCGCGACCATCGCGGCGCCGACGATCATCTCGGCCCGCGCGATCGGCGGCGAGGGGGCGGTTGCCGCCTCCGAACGCATCACGATCGCTTGCATCGGACTGGGCGGCCAAGGGGTCGCCAATCTGCAAGCGTTTCTGCGGCAGCCGGATGCCCAGGTGGTGGCCTTGTGCGAAGTCGACGAGCGGAACTTGGCGCGCGCGGTCCAAGAGGTCAAAAACCGCACGGGCGCCGACTCGCCGCTGGCAACCACCAAGGATTTTCGCGAGATTATCGCTCGGCCGGATGTCGATGCCGTGATGATTTCGACACCCGATCACTGGCACGCTCCGATGTCGGTCGCGGCGGCCAAGGCGGGCAAGGATGTGATCTGTGAAAAACCCACGGTCACGGTCGCCGAGGGCCGCGCGTTGTGCGACGTCGTCCAACGGTACGGCACGGTGTATCAGACGGCCACCGAAGACCGGGCGGTGCCGCAGTACCTGCGGATCGCCGAACTGGTGCGAAACGGCCGGATCGGGAAAGTGCATGCCATCCACGTCGGTTTGCCGGCCGGACCGGGCGGACCCGGCAACCCTACGCCTCAGAGCGTGCCGCCCGGACTCGACTGGGATATGTGGCTGGGGCCAGCCACATGGGCGCCGTACTGCCCCGACCGCGTTCACTTCAATTTCCGCTGGATCAGCGACTATTCTTGCGGCATGCTCGCCGATTGGGGCACGCATCTGCTGGATACCGCCCAGTGGGGCAACGATACCGAACATACGGGGCCCGTCGAGGTGGAAGGCAGCGGCGAGTACTTTGCCAATGGCCTGTATGACACGGCGCATCACTTCGATTTGACCTACCAATATGCCGATGGCGTGATGCTGTACGTGAAGAGCACCGGCCCGGCGATCCGCTTCGAAGGCAGCGACGGCTGGGTCGGCAACACGGGCTGGCGGGCCCCCGTCCAGGCTTCCTCCCAGGCTATCCTGGACAGTGTCATCGGGCCGGACGAACTGCACCTTTATACCTGTCCCCAGGGCGAACATCGCAACTTTCTGGATTGCGTCAAGTCGCGCAAGGATCCCTATTTTCCGGCCGAAATCGCCCAGCGATGCAACACGATCTGCCACATCGGCAACATTGCCATGCAGTTGCGCCGCAAACTGCGATGGGACCCGCAGCACGAGCGGTTCGTGGACGACGAACCGGCCAACCGCTTGCTCAGCCGCATCTATCGGGAGCCGTGGAAGCTGTGATCCGCAAAGGCAGGGTGGCGTTATTTCGTGGGCGTCCTCTTTCCTTGGCAGGACGGGCACCCGTATAATCCCAGGTAGCGGAGAGCCCTGTGACACGAAATGCCAGCGGTTGGGGGACGGCGTAACTGCCAGGAGGACGCGTCGCCATGCCTGTCAACGACAAGCCGGTTGTGGGCCTGTGCTTAATCTGCCACGGCGATGGCTTTGCCCACTCGTGCTTTGCGGACGTTGTGTTGCCGCGTTGGGTCAAGCTCCTCAAGGATGCCGGCGCGCTGCCGACCATCGGTTTGCCGCTGGAGCGTTCCGCCGATGTCACGCGTCAACTGGATCAGGCGGATGCGTTTATCTACATAGGCTGGCAGGACTTGAATCCGGACACGAACGAGTACGGCCCGGAGGCGGCCGAGCACAATCCGGAAGTGCTGATGATCCGCATGATCGCCGAGCGGCAGAAACCGTTCTTGGGCATTGGCCGCGGCATGCAGTTGCTGAACGTAGCGCTGGGCGGCAGCCTGCGGTCGGTGCTGCGCGGCAACGGGCTTGGCCAACGGCACGTGTATCCCCACAACCCGCAGCACCCGCTGGAAACGGCGCCCGACTCGTTGATCGACCGGGTCTATCGCCGCTCGTCGGAACTGGTCAACAGCATGCACGAGTTTGCGGTCGACGAGCCGGCCGTCGGCTTCCGAGTGACGGCCCACGGACCTGCCGGCGTGGTCGAAGCGATCGAGCGCGACGCCGACCGCTGGCTGGCGGTCGGCATCCAGTTCCACCCCGATCCGTATGCGACCGACCTGGATCTGCGACTGCTGGCTGCGTTCCTGCACGACGCTCGCGCGCAGCTGCCTCAACCCGCCTGCAGCTAGCACCGGGCAAGTTCTAGCGTTCCTCCGCCTGTTCCAGCAGTTGGTTGTCGTAATCGTCCTCCAGGCGGCGGACCAGCTGTGCCAAGTCGTCATTCTGTTCGACGGCGCTCGACACCCCCAGTTCCCATTCGGTGCTGGCCGCTCGCAACGACGCCAGGTCCAGCGGCAGCTTGAGGATTTTGGCCAAGCGGCGCGTCACGGCCTCGATGCATAGCGGGTTGCCACCTTGCAGATAGCTGGGAATTTCGGCCACCAGCGACACCATCTCCAAGCCGGCAGGTCGAGCTCGCGTCATCAGATAGCTGGTAAAGGAGCCGGGCCCCGCGTAGCCTGTTCGGCGCAAGCCGTATTTCTCCATCTCGGGCAACAACTTGGGGTCGGAACAGGTGATGAACAGTCGCGGTTCGCGGGTATGCGGCACCGAACCGCCGAAGGAACCCACGAACAGAATACGGTAGACCCCCAGGCGGCGCGCAAATTCCAGCAGGCATTCGCCGAACGTTCGCCAGCCTAAATTCGGCTCTTTGCCGATAAACAGAACCAAATTCGCCGACGGATGCACGTAGAACACATTCTCGGGCATGCTGAGGGACTTGATCAAGCCGTCTTCGATTTCCACATGCGGCCGAAAGAGTGAGGCAATTTCCATCGAGCCCGGAACGTTGTACAAGTAAAACGGCTCGGGATCGATCTCTGCAATGGGCGTGGCTTCCAGCAGATTTGCCAACCGTTTAACGGTGCCCGTCGACACATCGCCGCCGTCCATCCAGCCGGAGAAGGCCAGGACGAGCGTCGCCTGCTGTAGCTGGGGACAGTCTTGCGTTCGATGGATGTGCGAGCAGGTATCCGACATATCGTTATCTCGTGCCCTGGTATTGTTCACAGGCGAGAATGCCGCCGGCAGACGGCACGCCCTCGACTAAGTTTCTTTGGCTCTATCGACCTTGCGGCACCGGGCCAGGATGTCTGCCGTCGTCATCGTGCTCGTCATCTTCTTCTTGGCTTCCGGCTTTGCGGACGGCGTCACCGCGGGAGCCGCCGGCGTTTCGGCAGATCCAGGTTCCGCGCCGGCGGTGCCCGCCTTCTTGGCTCGCGCCGCGGCTAGGATCTCTGCCGTCGTCATTTTCTTCTTGGCTTCCGGTTTTGCCGACGGCGTCACCGCGGGACCCGCCTGCGTTTCGGCAGGTTCAGGCCGGGCGGTAGCGCCCGCCTTCTTGGCTCGCGCCGCGGCCAGGATATCTGCCGTCGTCATCTTCTTCTTGGCTTCCGGCTTTGCCGAGGTCGTCACTGCGGGAGCCGCCTGCGTTTCAGCAGATCCAGGCCCGGCGGTACCGCCCGCCTTTTTGGCTCGCGCCGCGGCGAGGATATCCGCTGTGGACATCTTCTTCGCCTCGAGTTTTCCCGTGGGCTGGCCCGTCGCCCGAGCCGGTTTGGCCTCGGTTCTTGGTTTCGCTGCCGGGGCGGCGCCCGCCCCTTTCTCAGCTCGTGCCGCTGCCAAGATATCCGCTACGGACGATCCCGCGCCTGCGACGGGTTTCTGCGCCGCCGGCTTGACCGACACCGCCGGTTTCGCCGCCGCTTTTTTTTCCGGCGTGGCAGCTTCCGGCGTCCGGGGCGCCGGCGCGTCCACGATCCGCAGGAAGTCCAAGGCGATATCGCACCAACCGATATTGTGATGGCTGTCAAACTCGACCAGAGCGCGACCGCTCATATTCACCGTCTTGACTCGGCCGATCATGCCTTTGAACCGCCGCAATTCCGGCGTCTGGACATCG
>Ga0351914_1260_pt1 | contig 11327 bp, 10 predicted proteins | sample TotcelHT113001M5_FD_205824 | JGI IMG/M metagenome (GOLD analysis project Ga0351914, IMG submission 205824) | Enriched cells from coal bed in the Powder River Basin, Montana, United States - Total cells T11 rep1 HSBNCT.T11.300.1.M5 ... | reverse complement strand
AACTTCCAGTCTGGCCACCTCAATGGGCCGTGACAGACGAGGGGGCCGGTGAAGCGGGGGTCTTGATGCAGGTCAAGATCCGCCAGGACCGGCTCTTGGAATATATTTATATCGAAGCCGACGACGCAGGCCATAAACTATGCGGCATAACAACGCTTGGAAACCCGCGACACCTTAAATCTCTCTATCGCACCATTAGCCAGCATATCGGGAAACCCCTCGCCGAGATTGGTGACTTAGACATTAGTTTGTACTAAAGCTGGGAAAAACGACGGCCTTAGGGAAAGCTAATCGCTTGCTAAACTTGAAAAATCCAAGGCAGGGTCAGCCATGGCCCTGCCCTTTTTCTTGCATTAGGAAAATAGAGACTATCCTGCCAGGATCGGCAATTATCCCCGGAGATGCAAAATTCAACGTATGGTGCGATTATCAGCAGGGTGAGGTTACACGCAAAGGGGATAAGATGATTCTGCCCTGGATCACGGTCTTCTTTGGCTTTTCGGAATGAAAGGCTTTTGACCGTCATTCATCCGGGGGCAGGGCCAAATCTCGAATCCGATAACTTGTGATCACGCTGAAATTGTGTAACTTGGTATCTTGGGGCGGAGGCAAGGGGTAAGTGCAGCTGACCTGCCTCCCGGCCCATGGCCCGGCGCCCCTCAGGCCCATAATAACAGTGGCTTACTCTACCGGAATGTTACAAGGGGAAATTTTTAATCTAACTTGGGGTCAGGTGGATTGGCAAAAGGGGTTTATCCGATTGCGGCCAGAGGATACCCAAACCGATGCAGGGCGGTTAGCGCCCCTTAACCGGGAACTGGCAGATATGCCTGCCGGCCATGCCCCGGGGCCGTCCTGGGGTTAAGGTGTGCACCGATGATGGCAGGTCTATCAGGACCATCAAGGTGGCCTTTGCCACGGCTTGCAGCCAGGCCGGTATTGAGGACTTCACCTTCCACGATTTGAGACACACCGCAATCAATAACTGGCGGTTGCAGGGGCATGACTACTTTCGTATAATGGCGGCGACCGGCCATAAAACCATGACCGTTTTTAAGCGATATAACACCGTGAATAAGGAAGAATTGAAAGCCCTGGTGGGAGAGAAAATCTGACGCAAGGACACCTAGAGTGTTTGCCAAAAGTTTTTTCCTCTTATCCCCTCTCCCCCCAGCGGGGGGAGAGGGCTAGGGTGAGGGGGGGCGGTAAAGACTTTTGGCAACGGGTATATATGGACACCAGGGAATATTGCAAGCCCGCAAACCCACAACGCGCCTGTAGCTCAGTTGGACAGAGCAACGGACTTCTAATCCGTCGGTCGCAGGTTCGAATCCTGCCAGGCGCGCCAATTATATCAAGCACTTAGCCTGACCATGCCCCCCAACAACTGATCCACAAGTTATGTTAGAGGAGTGGATCGAAGGGAGGCAGGTCAGATCAGGCTAACCTGATCCGGAGCAAAGCGGCCGCGCCCCTCTGCGAGAGAAATATCCTTCTTTCAAGCCTCCGGGTATTCCCTCACCACCCTCACAATTTCCTCCACAGTCGGCGGTGGGGCCTTGGCAGCAAGAATGACGGCGAAAACCGTTTTAAGAAGTATATTTACGTCACTCCGCCAAGTACGCGTCCGTATATACTGCACATAGCCAAGCAGCTTGTATGGCTGAAGAGTGTTCACATAAAATATCTCAGGGTCCCCTTCGCAGCTTGCCAGCAACTCCTCTTCGTTCCGCAGCCTGAGCGTTACCGGGTCAGTGATCCCTGGCCGAGCTCCCAGCACTCTCTGCCACAACGGATCTTCCAGATTCACGTATTTGGGCACCTCGGGCCGGGGACCTACCAGAGAGAGGTCTCCTCGAGCCACGTTCCATAGCTCCGGGAGTTCATCCAGCTTACTTTTCCGAAGCAGCCGCCCCACCCGAGTTACCCGGGTGTCGCCTTTGGCAGTTACCTGGGCTCCGGCGTTTTCAATGCGCATGCTCCGGAATTTGAGCAGCTCGAATGGCTTGCCGAAATGACCGACGCGCTGCTGCCGAAACAGAACAGCTCCTGGCGAAGTGGCCTGGATGAGCACTGTTGCCAGAAGCAACAAGGGCGAACTGACAACCAGTCCGCCCAAAGCCAACGCCATCTCAACAATCCTGGGGATACCGCTCTTCACCCCTTTACCATTCCGCAGTTTCACATTACCCTTGGGAAATTTTAGGTTCTCAGCCTGGCAGCAACTCTTCAGCTCAAGACCTCCCAAATCACCTTACAGATATAGTCAAGATCAGCATCAGATAAAGACGGGTAGATGGGCAGACTCACACAGCCCTTCCAGATTCTCTCGGCATTTGGATAGTCTTCGGGACGCAGATTATACCGTTCCCGATAGTAGGTCATGCGATGCAGCGGCTTATAATGGACCGAGGTGCCGATGCCTCGCTCGGCCATGATTTTGATAAACCGGTGGCGTGAAACCGGCGACCGCTCATTCAGAATAATGACAAAAAGATGCCAGGCATGGTCTTCCATGTTACCGTGAACCAGGGGAAGATCTATGGTTTCAAGGCCCGCAAGACGCTCCCGATAGAACCTCGCGCATCGCTCGCGTTCTCTATGAAATATATCGGCCCTTTCCAATTGCGCCAGCCCTATGGCTGCGGCAACATCCGGCATATTGTACTTGAACCCGGGGGCAATGACATCATACTCCCAGGCAGGCTTATCTGCCGTGAACCGGTCCCAGACGTCATGGTCGATGCCGTGGAGTCGCATTATTTTGACGCGCTCGGCGATGGCAGGGTCGTCGGTGGTCAGCATGCCGCCTTCCGCTGTGGTGATAGTCTTGTTAGCGTAAAAGCTAAAGCAGGTGGCATCGCCCAGGCTTCCAATCATTCGACCAAGGCATTTGGCGGGGAAAGTATGGGCCGCATCCTCCACCACCCTAATGGCTTTTTCTCGACAAAGATCGAGGAGTCCCTTGCCGTTGGCGCTCAGCAAAGGAGCAGACTGCCCGCCGAAATGGACCGGCATAAATACCTTAGTCTCAGGGTATTTTCTCACGGCTTCGGAGAGGATATCCTGAGTGACCAGTGACGAGCCATATTCAACGTCGAGAAAGATCGGGTCTGCCCCCAGGTAGCGGATCACCTCCGCCGTTGCTGTGAAAGTCATGGTCGGCACCAGGACCAGGTCGCCAGGCCCCACCCCCAAAGCCTCTAGTGCCAAATGCATGCCTGCCGTACAGGAGTTTACCGCAAAGGCAAAACGAGCGCCAACACGTTCTCTGAACAGCTCCTCAAACGTCTGCGTCTTTCCTGCCGTAGTCAGCCAACCGCTTGCCAGGACTTCACGAACATACGCCAATTCGTTCCCATCGCAACTTACTTTAGAGAAAGGGATTTTTAGCATCTACGCTCATACTTCCTGGCCTGATAACCCTGGCCAGGATCATTTCTGTCCGGCTAGGGTAGAGCTAAGGTTAACTGTTTAGAATCGCTTTTTATATCGGCTGGCAACCAAGACCATCGCCGACATCTACAAGGAGCGCTGGCAGATTGAGATCTTCTTCCGCTGGATCAAACAGAATCTAGAGATCAAGACCTTTCTTGGCAACTTCGAGAATGCCGTGCTCACTCAAATTTACGCGGCCCTGATCGCCTATCTCTTGCTTTGCTACACCAAGTTCCTCTGTAACTTAGGCGTTACTTTACAGAACTTTATGCGTATCTTGCAACTCAACCTTTTTCGCACCTGCACCGTGCAGGAACTCTTTGAACCGCCCGGCCCCGTACCGGATAATATGAATCTTAATAATCAGTTATCCTTTGGCATTGGCTTAACCGGACAGAAATGATCTGGCAAAGAGATGGAATCGTCAGCGGTGGGCTGATGAAGACGCCAACTTGCAGTCGCATCGGTCGCCATTTCATTGCATTTGGAGCATTTCATCCCCAGGACGCACTTGCTATTTTGTTCCATAACATATTCAGGGAGAAGTTCCTTGAGCTTGGTTTTTATGCCGTGGGCATCATGAGCAGCGGCCATCCTATAAAGGTCTTCAAGACCTCCATCGAGCCACTGGGAAAAACCAGCCTGGTTTCCCTTGCTATTCCAACTGCTGGAGCGGAGGACCATAATTTTTTCAAATTTGGTGCTCACAACTCCCTCATCCTGGGTGATGAGTTCTTCGTAAAGCTTCTCTCCTGCCCGCAACCCGGTGAAGACGATTTGTATGTCTTTTCCAGGGCTTTTGCCGGAAAGCCGCACCAGCTCCTCCGCCATCTTGGCGATATTGACTGGAGTTCCCATTTCCAAGATAAAGATTTCTCCGCCTTCGCCCAGCCCTCCGGCCTGCAAGATAAGTTGGGCAGCCTCGAGAGTGGTCATGAAGTAGCGAGTCACGTCTGGATGGGTCACGGTTATGGGCCCACCCTGCTCCAACTGACGCCGGAACAACGGGAGCACTGAGCCGGATGAACCGATGACGTTGCCGAAGCGCACCGAGATAAAGCTGGTGCCGCGGCCTTGCAGCGACTGTGCGATAAGCTCTGCCAGGCGTTTGCTGGCTCCCATGACATTAGTCGGACGTACCGCCTTATCGGTGGAAACCAGCACGAATCGGTCGACCCCGTATTTCAGGGATAGCTGCATAACCACCTGGCTACCCAAAACATTGTTATAGACCGCTTCCCAAGGATTTTTCTCAATCAAGGGCACGTGCTTGTACGCAGCCGCATGAAAAAGGATTTGCGGGCGATATTGATTGAACACATCATCCATTAGACTTCGGTTCTGCACCCGCCCAAGAATACATCGGTATCGGGAGAAATTCAGCTCGTGATGCAGTTCCATCTGAATGTTAAAGAGATTGGCCTCCCCGCCATCCACCAGGATAATTCCTGCCGGATTGAACCGAATGATTTGGCGACAGAGTTCGGAACCTATGGAACCGCCGGCACCGGTGACGAGCACCTGTTTACCTGTCAGATACTGACTCACTTCGGTTTCATCCATGATTACCGACGGGCGCCGCAGAAGATCTTCGTATTTGACATCGCGCAGAGCTTTGATGCTCACCTTGCCGTCGATGATGGCCCCGATCTCCGGCAGGGTCCGGTACCTGGCGCCGCAGTCCCTGCAAGTTTCGATAATACGCCGCATCTGGCCACCGGTGGCGCATGGAGTGGCAATAAGGACTTCATCAATGTTGCCATTTTTAATGATCTTAGGAAGCTTTTCTACACCCCCCAAGACCTTGATCCCGTGCAGACTCCGGTTCCATTTGCTGCGGTCATCGTCGAGGAAGCCCACCACGTGGTAGTCCAGGTGGGGGTTGTCGTAAATTTCCCGGAGCATCTTTTCCCCTGCCCCACCGGCACCTATAATGAGTACTGATTTTGCCGAATGCCTGCGGGTATTAGCTCGCGAGAGGATCGCGGGCACCAGTCTATCTGAATGGATGACCGAATAGACCATGCGGATCCCCATGCGGAGGCCGCCACACAGGAAAAAGGTGAGGATGGCGTCGAGAAAGAAAACCGAGCGGGGAATGCCTTGGTGGCCGTGAACACAAAAGGCTGCGGTAAAATAGAACAGCAGGGATAATAGGCTGGCCTGCGATAGTCGCCACAAATCATTCAGGCTGGTGTAACGCCACATCCCCCGGTACATGCCCAAGAGAAAAAAGATGGCAACCTTGCCGGGCAAGAGAAACGGTAACAGCTCCACTATTTGGCTTCGATATTCAGGTTTCAGGCTAAAATCAAAGCGTAGCAGGTAGGCCCCGACGAAAGTTGCGACAAAGATCGCGAGATCGGCTGCCAGAACATAGTAAAATCGGCTGTTTTTAAATTGGGCCAGCATTATCCGGTTATGATCTCACATATCATAGAAACGTTAGATGATCTTTGTTTATTAAGTTTAATGGGAGGCGGAATGGCGGATGGATTAATAAACAATTCTGGTGCAGCTGAACAGGCAATATTTTTGTGACGCCACTGCACTACGCTTCGAATTGCTAAAATTAGCGTTTGTACATATATTGTCTTCATAGTATTTTGAATAATATTTGTCACTGCTCTCCGGTAGAAATTACTTAAGACAGCAAGTAAAACAGCCCCATCGCAGCCAATCAATGCTTTAATGGGTTTGCTGAAAACCTAAACATTGCAATGAGTTATCTGGCTTATGGCGCAATGTAGCACACTCATGGGGCAATTACTACAACTCATACCGAGACATGTTTTCGATCACCTGGTGGACAGCCATGCCTGGCAAGGGCCGAACCCCCGAAAATTCACCTATTGGTCCCACCTGGATGCCATGTTGTTTGGCCAGTGGGTCTGCCGCAAGAATTAGCGTTATCTGATGTTCAGTGTCAACCGGCACGTCCGCACGTGCTACCATCTGGGCCTTTCTGCGGTGAAGCGTTCCACCCTGGAAGTGGCCGAACACTACCGCCGCCGCTGGCAGATCGAACTCTTTTTCAAGTGGATCAAGCCAAACCCGAAAATCAAGGCCTTTTACGGCACCTCCAAAAATGCCGTGCTCCTCCAAATCTGGACCGCCTTGATCGCTTGCCTGCTTCTGGTCTGGCTCAAGTTCAAGAGCATGGTGGGCTGAGGACTCCTGGAACTCACCCGCCTGGCCCAAGCCATGCTACTGGTACGTTTTAACCTTTGGCCTATTTTGTGCCCATCCCGACCTTTAAATCGTCAACCCTTACTATTCAATTAGTGTGCCGGACACCAGTGAAACAATACACACAACGGCGGACAAATGTCGAGAAAATTTTCCCACTTCTTAATAAATTCCTAAACAATTTAATATAAATGATAGATTCAATAATTATAAATTGCTACTAACTTTTAGCATACTGCTAATTCCTTAGAAAATTGACCTGCCCCCAAAAACTGATCCACATGTTAGGTTAGAGTTGGGGCCAATGGTGATACCCCCTTATTTGGACCATTTTGAATGACAAAATTCACTTTTTATCCTTCAGGGGTCATGGTATATTCTGCCTGCCCACCCGGAGGATAGGGTTCTGCTGGAGAGCAACCTGAGCGCCGGGGCGGCTTGTGGCGCATCTGCAAACCTTCCAGGCAGTAGAGCCGATAGACCCGCTTGTGGTTGATACCCCAACCCTCGCGTTGCAGGAGAGTGTGGATCCGCCGATAGCCATAGCGCACCCGGACAGTGGCAATCTCTTTGATCCTCTGTCTCAGGGGGCTGCTCAGGTTGGCGGGACCGATAATAGCGGGTGGCGCGAGGGGCGGGAAGGGTCTGGGTCGCCCGCCGAATGCTCACCTGGCAGCAGGTGCGCAACTGCTCCACCATGGCCCGCACCATGGCAGGCTTCAGAGCTTTTTTCGGATCACCTCCTGGAGCATCTCCTTGTCCAGGGAGAGATCCGCCGCCAACCGCCGCAGCCGGGCATTCTCCTCTTCCAACTGCCGAAGCTTCCTCAGCTCCGAAGGCATCAATCCGCCAAACTTCTTCTTCCAGCGGCAAAAGGTCTGCTCGCTGATGCCCATCTTGCGGGTGACCCCGGCCACCTGGGTCCCCTGCTCGGCCTGATGCAGGGCAAAGGGGATCTGCTGGTCGGTAAATCGGGACCGCTTTATCGAGAACATCCTCCTTGCCAGATTAGTTCATCTTAGCAAAATTCTCTCATTCTGAATGGTCCAGTTTTCCGGGAGCAGACCATTGGCATGTGCACCTCCAATAATTAATTGATGAGGTATTCATGCCATATTATTTATCAAATTTATATTTAATAACGGATCAGCGCTCAGTATAAGGACTTAGCGCTGATCACCCGTTTCTGCCTCAGATTAAGTCCCGGGAGATTTCCCGAATGTCAACCACATGACGCTTTTGGGGCCGGAAGTAAGCTTTGCGGATATTAATCTCTTGAAATTTCAGCTATATACTCTGAACAATAATTTATAATAAACTCCATTAATGAGTCCAAGCTATAGTATTTCATCACATTTTCATCCACTGATGTTTTACCTAATAATTGAACTAAGTAGCAATCCCTTTTGTTATTTAAAGCCTGTGAGCGTGGAAAAAAATCTATATCTAGTTTAAAACCATTTTTAACTATTTTATTTTCATCGTAATCTATTGATTTTATAGTAACATTTTTAAGATCATTTATAATTATTTTTCTCGCCCTATATATTATATTTACTTTAATTAGTTCAGTTCTTTCAAGTATATCCTTAATTTTCAATAAAGCATTTATAAGTTCGGTCATCCATTTCAATTTCTTCTGTATATTCTCTCTTGAAGTTCCCTTTATTTCAGTCGTCTCTAAAATTAATTTTTTTTCCTTAATTTTTTCCTCTAATATCTTTCTATAATCTTTATCTATACCAATAGAATATCTTTCATCAAATTCAGTTTTCTGATTGAGGTGAACAATAGTTGTCCCTTTACTCTCCTTTCTGTCAAATAATTTTCCCATATTAACCTCTTCTATCGATATTATACGAGATTATGTGGTATCTTTAATTCTGTCCAAAATTGATGCTTGGAACCTCTTTCCCCAGATTTAAACCCTAACGAAGCGATATTCTTTCCGAAATTAACATCTGGCGTGCCCAAGCACGATGGCATATATTTTAATGAAAATCAATAAAAATTTATACAAAGATCGATTTTCTCACAATTATGGGCAACATTAGTTTTCCGGCTTAAGAGCTGCAGGCCAAAAAAGGCTGGTAATGGTAAACCAGAGGAAAAGCCGGGGACTGGCTTGGAGCGCTTAGGCTTCACCGTTAGACAGCATCTGGTCGCCGAGAGATTGGTATGCCCCTGATCTGGAACTGATTGAGGTTTATGTTAAATTTGTGCTATCATGCCCCCACCAGACAAATTGTCTTCAAAAAGATGAACCTTCTCGGGTTAAACTCGTGGAGCAGGGTTCCTAAAGCCATTTCTACTGTGGTAGCCAGAGCTGCCATATAATCTCGGAGTAAACCTCAATACCACCTGGGGTCATCCAACCTGGACCGGGAAAAGCCGCCAGGACCTGTCACCCCTATTCTTTGGCCGCCAGAAAAGGAGGGCTAATCATGGATGGAACTGCTAACGCCACCGTCGGGTCTTATCTCGCCACCCGCCTGCAGCAGGTGGGCCTGCGCCACTACTTCGGCATCCCGGGAGATTATAATCTGGCTCTGTTCGATCAAATCCTGGCAAACCAGGATTTAACCTGCATCAGTTGCTGCAATGAACTCAATGCCGGCTATGCAGCCGACGGCTACGCCCGGGCCCACGGGGTGGCGGCCATGCTGGTGACCTACAGCGTCGGCGCCCTGAGCGCCGTAAACGCCACCGCGGGACACTATGCCGAGGATCTGCCGGTGATTCTGATCTCCGGCGGCCCCAACACCCACTCGGAACCGGAAAACCAGATCCTGCACCACTCCCTGGGAGAGGTGCGCTACGGCTATGTGCGGGATATGTTCGCCCCGGTGACCGCGGCGGCGGTCATCATCCGGCACGCCCAGGACGCCCCCAGGCTCATCGATCAAACCATTGCTGCGGCCCTCCGGCAACGCAAACCGGTCTATCTGGAGATTGCTTGTAATATTGCGGCCCTGGAAGTCCCGGCCCCGAAACCCTACCAGTTTCGGCAAAAGCCCGCCAGCAACCCCGAGGCCCTGAAAGAGGCGGTGGACCACGCCGCCGCCTGGCTCAACGCCGCCATCAAACCGGTGGCGGTGGGCGGGGTCAAGCTGCGCGCCGCCGGGGCGGTGGAGGCCTTCCGGCAGTTCATCGACGCCTCGGGTTACGCGGTGGCCATGATGCCCAATGCCAAGGGGTTTTTCCCGGAAGAGCACCCCAACTTCGTGGGGATCTATTGGGGCCCGGTGAGCAGCCCCGGCGCCGAGGCTATTGTGGAATCCGCCGATGTCTACCTCTTTGCCGGTCCAGTCCTTTCCGACTATGCCTCCTGCGGCCACACCATCGAAATCAGCCCGAAGAAACTCCTTCACGTCGGGACCGACTTCGTGCAGTTGCCCGGGGCCCTCTATCAGGATATTGTCATGGATGAGTTTTTTGCCGCCCTGGCCACCCGGATCAAGCGGAACGACACCTCCCTGGTGACCTTTAACCGCACCCGGACCCACACCGTGCCGGAACCTCCCATCGACCGAGAGGCCCCCATCCGCACCCGGCGTCTCTTCGCCATGATCCAGGGCATGCTGGACGCCGACACCACGCTCATCGCCGAGACCGGCGATTCCTGGTTCAATGCCATAAACCTTGCCCTGCCCCAGGGCTGTAATTTCGAAATCCAGATGCAATACGGCTCCATCGGCTGGTCCGTGGGCGCCGCCCTGGGTTACCAACTGGCGGTGCAGCCCCGCCGTCGGGTCATTGCCTGCATCGGCGACGGTTCTTTCCAGATGACGGCCCAGGAACTCTCCACGATGATCCGCTACGGCCTGAAACCCATTGTGTTCATTATGAACAACGGCGGCTACACCATCGAAGTGGAGATTCACGACGGCCCCTACAACGTCATCAAGAACTGGGATTATGCCGCCCTGGTGCCGGCCTTCAACGGCGGCGACGGCAACGGCTGGAGCTGCCGGGTCCGCACTGAAGGGGAAGCCCAGGACGCCATCGACAAGGCCCTGGCCCACGACGGCCTGAGCGTCATTGAAGCAGTGATCGACAAGGATGACTGCAGCCGGGATTTGCTGGAATGGGGCACCCGGGTGTGCGCCAGCAACGCTCGCCCGCCCAAGACCCTGAAATCATTTGGTTAAACACGTCGGCGCCGCATAATCTCGGTTTAACCAAAAGTCACCGGATCTGAGGCCCTAGAGGATGACGGCCTGGTGTTCATCTTCCCTCATACCGAGTTGCAGCCAATGAGCAATTTTTTGTGGCCGCAGGCTTTCGCCTGCGACTGCACAGGCGAGACGCCTGTGCCACCAATTGATTGGGAATCGGTATCAGACCCCCCTGGGTATCCACCAGGTTCGACAGGAGCTTTTTAGGCCGGTTTGGGAGAGGTCCCATGACCACGGCCATGGACCGTCTGGTGCGTCACGGTGTCGTCATTGAGCTGAATATCCCCAACTCCCGGATGTAACAGGCTAAACGGGCGCAAGCATGAGGGCAACCTAACCAGGTGGCGTTGTCAGGCGAATAATTGGCGTTATCAGCACCCCGGCTCCAGCAAGCCATTACCATCCGGTGGGGACCCGGGAAAAATAACTGTTGTTGATGGGAAAAGAATTGACGTTGATCGTCGATTTGTGGCACAGTTTTTATTTCTGTCCGGCTAGGCCAGAGCTAAGGTTAACTGTTTA
>Ga0351914_1257_pt1 | contig 11739 bp, 10 predicted proteins | sample TotcelHT113001M5_FD_205824 | JGI IMG/M metagenome (GOLD analysis project Ga0351914, IMG submission 205824) | Enriched cells from coal bed in the Powder River Basin, Montana, United States - Total cells T11 rep1 HSBNCT.T11.300.1.M5 ... | reverse complement strand
TCAAACCGGCAGTAAGAAAAGAGTAGGGGCGGTTCGTGAACCGCCCCTACGGTTACTGCGCGGTCCCGCACCAACATCCAGCCTGGGGCACCAGATGCCCCATACCGGGGGCTGGGCGGAGTTTGAGGGAAGGGCCGGTGAAGGTAGTGTCCGGTAGCCGGCAGCCGTTTATCAGGCTTTTTTGGCTGTCAACTGACTACTGGCCACTGACCACTGCTTTTCCCCGCCCCTCCCCTCTTCTCCTAACTCGTTTTCCCCGACAGCTCCGAATGATACACCGGCAAATACCGGGTGCCCCAATCGAAGATGAGGATGCCCCCGGCGACCAGAGACAGGGTGAGGATGATCTCGATGGCCGAGGGGAAGTAGCTGAATTGCCGGTAGCCGCCGTAGCTGGTGAGGCTGACGTTAAAGCGGTTCAGCACCACCCCGAAGGCCGAGAGGCCCGCGGCCCAGTACAGGCCCGTCACCGAGTTGCGCACCTCCTTGAAGATCAGGAGAATGGCCGGCAGGGCCACGGTGCCGAACAGTTCCAGGAAAAAGAAGAAGTGGGCTTTATCGAGGACCCAGACCGTGGCCCCCCGGGCGTAGAGGTCGGTGACCTTCATGGCGAAGTAGACCAGCAGGGCGATGCCCAGCCCCTTGCTGAAAGACGTCAGGAGCTTGAGCTCGGTCTGCCGCTTATAAGCCCAGGAACTGATGAGGCTCTCCAGGATCACCACGCTCATGCCCCCGATCACTGCACTGGCGAAAAACAGCGGCCCGATGGCCCGGCTGGCCCAGAGATCGGACATCTTCATGGGCATCAACAGGTAGAGCGCCCCTAAAGAGGACTGGTGCAGGGTGGAGAGCATGACGCCGGCCACCACCAGGACCAGGTAGATGTTCCGGAAAAAGGCCACCAGGTCATACTTTTTCCAGCGCTCCAGGGCCATGATGAAGACGTCCACCCCCAGGACCGTGGTGTACAGCATGACGCACCAGGACACCTCGAAGAGCACCGATTGGGGATTCCACATCACCATGGGGTGCCACATGCGCCAGGGCTGGCCCAGGTCGAAGAACAGCCCGATGACGAACACCAGGTAGCCGATGAAGGCCGAGAGCTTGGCCGGCCGGAGCAGCGGCTCGAACTTTTTCAGATTAAAGATATAAATAGCCGCGGCCATGGTAAAGCCGCCGGCCGCCAACGCCACCCCGGCGAGCACGTCGAAGCTGATCCACAGCCCCCAGGGGTAAGCGTCGTTCAGGTTAGTGGTGGCGCCCAGCCCAAAGAAAAGCCGGATGACCGCAGAGATCAGGCCCAATACCAGGATGATATAGAGGACGGCGCGCCCGGTGGTCAACTTGCCTTCTCCTGGATACCACTTTTCCACCTTTTCACTCATGGCTCAGTCCTCCTTGCCTTCCTGAGATTTCTGGTCCTGCACTTCGGCGCGGCGCTGGTTGAGGTAGTGGAGGCCCACGGCCAGGCCCCCCACGCCCAGGGCCACCCAGGGCACCTTGGACATCCACTCCCGCCCGTAGATGCCGTAGGGCACGTTCCCCAGGTCGGTCCGGAAGCCGTGGCGCTCAAGCCCCAGATCCCCAAAAGACACCGGGGTGAGGTAAATCTTGGCGGTGCCGCCCACAATCTTCTCGCCATAGACCTCAGGATAATATTTCCCCGGATGGGCGCCGATGCGGCGGTGCGCTTCTTTCAGGAGGGCGCCCCGCTCCCCGAAGACCAGGGCCTGGCTGGGGCAAGCGGTGGAGCAGGACGGCGCCAGGCCGATTTCGATCCGGTCGGCGCAGAAGTCGCATTTCCGGACCAGGGGCACCGCGGAGCTCCACTCGAACTTGGGAACCTGGAAGGGGCAGGCCATCATGCAATACCGGCAGCCGATGCAGCGATAATCGTCATAGACCACCGGGCCGTCCTTCAGTTTGATCAGCGCCCCCACCGGGCAGACGCTCTCGCAGGCCGGGTCCAGGCAGTGCATGCACTGGCGCTTGACAAAGTGCCAGGCCAACTTCCCTTCGGGTTGAGTTACCTCCCGGAAGATGACCCGGGTGTAGTTGTTGCTGTTCATATATCTGGGGTTGCTCCAGGTCTCGCTGAACGTCGTGCGTTCACCCGGCAGGTTATGCCAGCTCTTGCAGGCCACCTGGCAGCCCCGACAACCGATACAGCGAGTCGTATCGATCAACATGGCTTTACTCATGGCAGTCTCCCTTGCGGCCTCTTAGACCTTTTGCACATCCACCAGGAACACTTTGTATTCCGGGATCATGGTGTTGGCGTCCCCCACCATGGGGGCCAGCTGGTTAGCGGCGTAGTTCTGCCGCGAGTCGGGACCGCCGGTGATCAGACCGGCAAACCCGAAGTGCCAGGGCAGGGCCACCATCTCCACGGTATTCTGCATGGGCGGCTTGCCGCAGGTGAAAGGCGCCACCCGCATCGTCACATCGGCCCGGGCCAGCACTTCTCCCCGGATGGACTTCACCTTGACCCAGTCCCCCGGCTTGATGCCCTTGGCCTTGGCCAATGATGGGCTCATTTCCACGAACATCTCGGGCATCATCTCCGCCTGCCAGGCCAGGTTCCGGGTCATGGCCCCGGCCTGCCAGTGTTCCGTCACCCGGAAGGTGGTGGCGATGACGGGGAACTTGGGGTCGCAGACCTGGGCCACCCGGTCCATCTCCGATTTCCACACCTTCATCACCGGGTTGGACTGTTGCGCCGACACCGGGTTCACATAGGGACACTCCAGGGCCTCATAATGCTCCGGCAAGGGCCCTTCCTTGCAGGCCCCGCCGGGCACGAAGATGCGGCTCTTGCCTTCGGGCAGCATGATGAAGGGCGCCTTGGCCGACACCTCCGGCGGGATCTCGGTCTTGGTCTTGGCATCCATCCAGCCAAAATCCGGCACGTCGAACTTGGTCCAGGCCTTGGCCACCGGATCCCACTTGAACAGGGCCTTGTCCTTGTTCCAGGGCTGGCCCTGGGGGTCCACGGAGCAGCGGTTATAGATGATGCGCCGGTTTACCGGCCAGGCCCAGGACCAGTTGGGGTAGAGCCCCAGGTTGCTGGGGTCTTTCTTGTCCCGGCGGGCCATGAGGTTATCCTTCTTTTCCGGGCCGGGGTAGGACCCGGAGTAGATCCAGTTGCCGCAGGCGGTGGCGCCGTCGTCCGTAAGCTTGGTGAAATTGGCCACCTGCTTTTTGTCCGCCGCGGTGTAGCCGTTGATCTCCTTGGCCACCAAGTGGACGTCGGGGTCGTCCCCGTAGTCCCAGTTGAGCTTGACGATGGGGTCGGGGCAGACCGCCTTGGCATCGGCCTGATAGAGTTTCTTCAACTCCAGGGCCAGCCGGTTGACATACCACAGGTCGCTCTTGGCGTCGCCGTGGGCCTTCACCGCCTGGTAGCGCCACTGGAGCCAGCGGCCGCTGTTGCTGACGCTGCCTTCCTTCTCCATGGAGTCCGCCACGGGGAACAGGAAGACCTCGGTCTTGATGTCCTTGGTCTTGGCCCCGGGACGTTTCCAAAACACCGAGGTGTCCGTCTCCCAGAGATCAAAGGCCGCCAGCCACTCGAGCTTGCCCAACGCGTCGTAGGCCTGGGTCAGGTTGGGGGAGCTTACCGCGGGGTTCATGCCCCACACCAGCATGCCTTTGATACCCCCCTCGCCCATGGACTCGAACAGGGGAATCCAGGAGTACCCGGAGCCCTGATATCCCTTGCCCACCTTGGGGAGGTAGTCGTAGGCGAAGTCGTTGGCCGGGGTGGCCGCGTCCCCCCAAAACGCCTTGAGGAGGCTGACGAAGAACTTGGGCCGGTTGACCCAATAGCCCCCCTTGGGGGTGGTGGCGTTATAGTCCTTCAAGGTGGGGGTGGCCTCGGAGGGCACCGGCAGGTAACCCGGCAGGATGTGGAACAGGAGCGCCATGTCCGTGGAGCCCTGGACGTTGCTCTCCCCCCGGAGGGCGTTGATGCCGCCCCCGGGGAGCCCCATGTTCCCCAACAGTTGCTGGAGAATCGTGTAGCTCCGGATGATCTGGACCCCGGTGGTGTGCTGGGTGCCGCCCATGGCGTAGAGAATCGTGCCCGCCTTCCCCGGCTGTCCGGTGGCGCAATAAACGGTCGCCATCTCTACCAACTGCTTTTTCGGAACCCCGGTTACCTGCTCCACCAACTCCGGCGTGTACCGGGCGTAAAACTGCTTCATGATCTGGAAGACGCACCGGGGGTTGGTGAGGGTGGGGTCGGTCACCGGCTTTTTGTCCGCGTCCAGTTCATAGTTCCAGGTCTCCGGGTCGTAAGCGTTCTTGTCTTTTTGAAAACCGGAAAAGAGGCCGTCCTGAAAAGCAAAGTCTTTGTTGACGATAAACGCGGCGTTGGTGTAGTTGGCCACATAGTCTTTTTGGTAGAGGTTATTCTGGACCACGTAGTTGATGAGACCGCCCATCAGGGCGATGTCGGTGCCGGGCCGCAGACGCACGTACTGGTCGGCCCGGGCCGCCGAGCGGGTGAAGCGCGGGTCCACCACGATGAGCTTGGCCCCCTGGTCCATGGCCTTGGTGATCCATTTGAAACTGACGGGATGGTTTTCGGCCGGGTTGCAGCCGATGATCATGACGCAATCACTGTTGGCGATATCGTTCCAGTGGTTGGTCATGGCGCCTCGTCCGAAAGTGGGCCCCAACGAGGCCACGGTGGACGAGTGTCAGAGCCGGGCTTGATGCTCTAAATAGACGATACCCAGGGCCCGGGTGAGCTTGGCCACCAGGTAACATTCTTCATTGTTGATGGCGGCCCCCCCGATGGAGGCCAGGGATTCGGTTCGATTCACCGGCACCCCGGTGGGGGACTTGGTGATGAAGCCCGCGTCCCGGGTGGCCTTGACGCGCTGGGCCAGGGTGGTCATGGCCCAATCCAGGCTCTTTTCCTCCCAGCGGTCGGACCCCGGGGCCCGGTAACGGACCTTCTTCAGGCGCCGGGGGCTGGTGACCACCTCGAAGACCGCCTGGCCTTTGCTGCACAGGGACCCCTGGTTGATGGGGTGGTCGGGATCGCCTTCGACGTTGATGAGTTTACCCCCTTTAGTGTTGGCAATGAGGCCGCAGCCCACGCCGCAAAAGGGGCAGATGGAGGTGGTGACTTGAGAATCTTTGGTTTTGGCGGGAGGTACGATACCGGCCCACCCGGAACGCGTCAGGATGACTTCCGAGAGGCCTAAAGCGGTAATGCCGCTTCCCAAACCCTTGATAAATGTTCTGCGGGTGACACCCATATTTCACCTCTTGTGGGGTTTGTGGAGTTAAGGAATGTAAGTTGTTGGATTTCTAAACTAATTCATTATATTACCCTTCAAAGCCTCATATAATAGCCCTCCCCTCTTCAATTTCGTGACCACGTTAGGGGATTTATGCACAACTGTCAACCACGATTCATTGAGTAATTTTTCACAAGGTTTTCCTCGTCTGGTTCCACCGCCTCAACAAAAAAACAGGGCCGTCAACGGCCCTGCCTGGGAATTTTTCCGGTCCCCGGTTCCAGCGGGAAAACGCCCTTAAGCCTGAACCCCACTCAGGCAACTATAGCGTTTGCCAAAAGTTTTTTCCGATTGCCTATATGATTGTAGGGGCACGGCGTGCCGTGCCCTTGAGCCTTTGGGCATGGCTCGCCATGCCCCTACAAGAGAAATTATTTTGGGCAATCGCTATATCTGCGCCGGTAAGGCTGGTCATCATCGCAGATGACACGAGGCAAACCGTAGGAAAGAACTCCTGACCACCTTGATCTATCCAGGGGTCCTGGCAAACCTGGCCCCCATGGCAAAGGCCTTGTCGCAATCTTGCGGGAATACCTCCTGGCGTCTCCGGGCTTTCTTCTCCGGATCAAACCGGTCCGCCACCACCTTGGCGTAATCCTTAAACTGGTACGTATCAAAACTACAGAGCGACTCCGAAGCCCCGAAAGCCATCTGCAACAGCATTTGATTATTCCCAAAGTGTTGCTCGTACCCCCAGTCTTGCATCTGCTCTTCCGTGACATTCATCGTATAGATGAATCCCGTGGGCATCTTTTTGGGGAACAGCGACTGCGGCGGGTCGGTATAGGTGAAATAGGGGAACAGCAAACGCTCCATAAACGACCGCATCTCTCCCGTTACAATGCCGAAATAGATGGGGGAGCCCAGGATCAGGGCATCGGCCGCCTCGATTTTTTTAAAGATGGGCCTGAGATCATCCTTGACGGCACACCGGCCATAACTCTTGCCACCCCTGGTTTTGCAGGCAAAACAGCTGATGCAGCCTTTAAAATTGAGATCATACAGATGCACGAGTTCGGTTTCCGCCCCCTGGGACGCAGCGCCTTTCAGCGCTTTTTTCAGCAGGGTGGCCGTATTCCAGATTTTTCTCGGGCTGCCGTTAATCGCCATGACCTTCATAAGAATATTCTCCTGCCGCCTCTTGGCGGACCGACCTGATGTCACCACCATATCAACTAATTATTGTTTTAATCTAAACTTCGTATACATGCCAGATACTTTACAGGGGGTCTTTCTTAACCGGAAAAAATGGAACGCCGTTTATTATTTTGAATTGACACAGAAGATAATGTTCGAAGTTCAGTGACAAGATAATGCTGAAGGCGGGATGCGATCCGCCTTCCCGCCCTACGGGATACGGGCTCTTTATGTATTCGGGAAGTCATGTAGCGTCTTACGCTCCAGACCTGCTTGACGGCGTAAGGCGCACCCTCCTGGATGCGGTTACTCATGTCCGGCGTTGCTGCCCCACGGGTTAAAGGTGCTCTTCCCCGCCCAGACGACGGCGCTGGTGCCGCCCACATAATGCGGGCCTGGCCCGTAAACGGTATTCTGATCCAAAACCGTGGGGGAACCAGGCTCAACCGCAGAAAGAATGATACCGCCATTACCGCCGCCGGTTACACCGCTATAAACGGTATTGCCGATGATATTGGCCGGGCCCGTACAAAAAATTCCCAAATTATGTGGGCCGGTAACCCGATTACCGCTGATAATGCCGTCACCCACTATGCCGTAAAATGCACTGGAAGAAGCCGTTACCACATTGTTGCTGATCGTGCTGTCAGCGGCATAGATGCCTGTATCGGTATTAGCTTTTAAGGTGCACCCCTTAACCACATGGCCGCCATTGTTTCCTAAATTTATGCCATAGGCATTCCCTTGCGCCCGAAGGTTGATTATCCGACATTGCGTGCCCCACATATCTATGGCATGGTTCCAGCCACTCAGGGTGCCGTTTCTGACCTCCACATTGTTCGTCGACCCGGAAATGCCGTGACTGGTGCTGTTGCCGCTGAGACGAAAACCCATGAGGTCGATGGTGACGTCGCTGGCGTTAACGGTGATGCCGTTGCCGGTAGGGCAGGTGAGATTGCCGGTTACGTAGTAGAAACCAGCGGTGTTAATGGTTTTGGGCAGGCTGGAGATCTTCGTGCCCACCCCGCCGCCCACCGCGATCACGTAAAAATCATCAGCAGCCTTAACCGAACCGATGTTCAACAAAACCGCACAAACCAACAACAGGAGCCAGTATTTCCTTTTCACAGCCAATACCTCCATGTGCGTAAACCGTCAGTGATGGAACAGGGTGAGCAAGTGCGGCTCTCTTCTCTCAAAAACAGGTCTCCCATGGTTTTGCATAGAGTTATTTATTGATCATTTTAAGGTTATTCGAAATATTATCAAGGGAAAGAGTGGAATGACCCTTGCCCCAATTGCCAATCCCGTTCGCGCCTATTTTGCCCATTTCATCAAGTCCTTAAAGGCACAGATAAATTGAAGGTATGCCCTTCATATCGTATCACCCGAAAAACTCCGCCAGGGCCCCGGCCATCTCCTCCACCTGGTCGGGGTGGAACCAGCGGACCTCGGGGTCGGAGCCGAACCAGGTGAGCTGCCGCTTGGCGTAGCGCCGGGTGTCCCGGGTCAGCAGCGTCAGGGCCTCGTCCCAACTCCAGCGACCGGTGAGGTAGTTGATGAAGTGCCGGTATCCCAGGGCCTGGAGGGGCTTTAAGTCCGGCGGGTAGCGCCTGAGCAGCCCTTCGATTTCGTGGAGCCACCCCGCCTCCAGCATGAGTTCCACCCGGAGCTCGATCTTCCGGTAGAGTTCCTCCCGGGGCAGCATCAGGCCCAGCTTCAGGACCGCATAGGGAGTATCCTGAAACCGGTGCGCGGCGATAAACTCGGACAGGGGCCGGCCGGTGGCCTCCAGCACCTCCAGGGCCCGGACAATCCGGTAAGTGTCGTGGGGGTGAAGCCTCGCCGCGGTGGCCGGGTCCAGGTGGAGGAGGCGCGCATACAGGGCGGGCAGCCCCAGGGCCCCCAAGTCCCGGCGCACCCGGTCCCTCACCCCCGGGGCCGGTTCGCCCTCGGCAAACAGGCCCGAGAGCAGCGCTTTGAGATAGAGGCCGGTGCCCCCCACCACGAAAGGCGGCGTCCCCCGGCCCGCAAGCTGCGCCAGGACCTCCCGGCCTTCCTGGGAATACCGGGCCGCGTCGTAAGGCTCCGGGGGGTCCACCACGTCGATGAGGTGGTGGGGAACCAGCGTCCGCTCGGAGGCGGTGGGCTTGGCGGTGCCGATATCCAGCTCCCGGTAGACCTGGAGGGAGTCGGCATTGACGATCTCGGCGCCGAAGCCCGGGGCCAGGGCCAGGGCCACCGCGGTCTTGCCCGAGGCGGTGGCGCCCACCAGTACCGCCACCCGGGGTTTCTTTTGGCTATGGGGGGTGGTAGATTCCATTCAACCGGATCGGAAAACCGAGCGGGCTCCCGCCCATGAAATTTGGGGGAAAAGGAAAAGAACGAGACCAACAAATTTTTCCCCCTTTTCGCCTTTCCCCCTTTTCACCTTTTCCCCCCCAATCTTTTACCGGCGAAAGCTCTGCCGGATCTCCTGGTAGCTCATGAGCCGCCACAGGGGCCGCCCGTGGGGGCAGTGGGAGGAGACGGGAATCTCGTCCAACTGGACCAGGAGGGCGGCGATGGCCTCGGGGGCCAGGACCTCCCCGGCCTTGACCGCCCCCCGGCAGGCCATCACCTGGAGGGCCGCCTCCCTCACCTCCTGGGGCCGGGTGAAGCTTTTTGACGGCGCCAGGGTCTCCACCGCCTCGGCCACCACCGCCTCCAGGTCGGCATGCGCCAGGGCCGCCGGCGCCGCAGTGATAATGAAGCTGGCCCCCCCGAAGGGCTCCAGCGCCAGCCCCGCCTGGGCCAATTGGTCCAGGTTAGCTCTGACCCAATCCGCCTGGCCGGGGTTGACTTCCACCACCCGGGGAAAGAGCAGGGTTTGGGCCGCGGCGGCCGGCCCCCGGGCCTTGAGCGCTTCGTACAGGACGCGTTCGTGGGCCGCGTGCTGGTCGATGAGGATGAGCCCGTCGGGTCCCTGGGCCAGGATGTAGGTCTTATCCAGGGTGCCCAGGACGGCCAGGTCCTGAAAACGGAAGCTGCGGGGACCGGGGTGAAAAACCGGGCCCGGGGCCGGAACCCTCTCGGTGAATGCCCCCGCCGGGGGGACGGCCGCCCCCCGCGACGGTTCTCTGGAAGGAAACAGGCCGGGGAGCGGGCTTTCCGCCGCCCGGGGCGGGGCCTCGGGCTGCCAGGTCACCCGGTACTGGGGGCTCTCCCCGTGCAGGGGTCCCAGGGCCTGGCGCAGGGCCGCCAACAGGCGCGGGTAGACCTTACCCGACTCGTGAAAGCGAATTTCGGTTTTGGCGGGATGGACGTTGACGTCCACAGCCTCGGGGGGCACCCGCAGATGCACCACCGCCCCGGGGTGCCGGCCCCGGGGCAGGAGCCCGGCATAGACCTCCCGCAGGACCGCCCCCAGGATGCGGTCGGCCACTACCCGGCCGTTCACCAGCAAGACCTGGAAGCGGGCGCTGGCCAGGGTGAATTCCGGCTCCGTCACCAGGCCCGTCACCTCCCAGGCCCCCTGGGAAAAAGACAGGGGGAGCATATTGGCCGCCAGTTCCGGGCTCAAGACCGCGGCCACCCGCTCTACAAGGGTCCCGGCGGCCGGGGCCGCCAACAGGGTGCGCCTCGGGGTGCTCAGGGTGAAGTGGACCTGGGGGTAGCCCAGGGCCAGGTGGCGCAGGGAGCTGACGATCTGGGCCTGCTCCGCAACCGGGCTCTTTAAAAATTTCTGCCGGGCCGGGGTGTTAAAAAAGAGTTCCGCCACCTCCACCTGGGTGCCGGGCGGCGCCGCCCAGGGCGAGGCGGAAAGGATCTCCCCGGCCCGGGCCACCACCCGAAAGCCCCCCTTGGCCTCCGGGGGGCAGCTGGTGAGGGTGAGCCGGCTCACCGCGGCGATGGAGGGCAAAGCCTCCCCCCGAAAACCCAGGGTGCTGATGCCCAAAAGGTCGATTTCGGCGGCAAGCTTGCTGGTGGCGTGGCGCGTGAGGCTCAGGGGCACCTCCTCCGGGGTCATGCCGCACCCATCGTCCACCACCCGGATGAGTCGGCGGCCGCCTTCCTCCACCACCACCGTGATGGTGCGGGCCCCGGCGTCCAGGGCGTTCTCCACCAGTTCCTTGACCGCCGCCGCGGGGCGGATGATGACCTCCCCGGCGGCGATTTTCGCCGCCACCTGGGGGTCCAGGATACGGATGCGGTTCACGGATTCCCCCTTGCCTTGCGGGTGTGCCTGGTTTATCATGTTTCTTAAGGAGGGCTGTGCTCCGGTTCTTCTTAACCCGCCCCGCCGGCCATTTGAATTGGCCTTCTTCTGGCCGGCGGGGAATTTTTTCAGCGAGCCGCGAACCGTCAGCAGTCAGGAAAGCGTTGGCCCAAGTGGCCGTCGATGCTCTCCCCGCTCACTGCTTACTGCTTACTGATTCACTATACCAAAAAATCACCCCCACAGGGAGGCGCGTACATGGCCCGGGACAAAGAATCGCCACCACCCCTGACCCCCCGGGAAGAACTGCTCCTGAAGGTGGCCAAGGAGATCGTGGTCAAGTTCATCGAAGTGGGGCGCATCTCCCCCACCTCCTTTGCCGAGACCTTTACCATGGTCATCGACACCTTGCGCCGTTCTCTTAAGGCGGGGGAAAAAGGGTAAAGGAAAAAAAACCGAAAAGGTTGCCCAAAAGGGATTTTGGCGCCTTTTATCTCTTCCCCCGGCTCCGTGAGCGGGAAGAGTTGTTTGCGCCCCCAAATTCAGGTTACGAGGAAACCGAATGCCGCTGCGGGCCACGCGCCAGGACCATGAGCTGCGGGAGATCGCCATTACCCCGGGCTATCTGGATTTTGCCGACGGCTCCTGCCTCATCACCTGGGGCCGCACCCGGGTCATTTGCGCCGCCACCGTCACCGAGCAGGTGCCCCCTTTCCGGATCTCTTCCGGGGGCGGCTGGGTCACCGGCGAGTACGCCATGCTGCCCCGGGCCACCCATCCCCGGGGCGACCGGGAGTCCCTCAAGGGCCGGGTGGGGGGCCGCACCCTGGAGATCCAGCGCCTTATCGGCCGGTCTCTCCGGGCGGTGGTGGATTTACCGGCCCTGGGCCCCCGCACCGTCACCCTGGACTGCGACGTCATCCAGGCCGACGGCGGCACCCGCACCGCCAGCATCACCGGGGCCTTCGTGGCCCTGTGCCTGGCCCTGGAGGACTTGCGGCGCCGGGGCGCGGTTACTGCCTCCCCCCTCCGGGACCAGGTGGCCGCGGTGAGCGTCGGGCTCCTGGGGGAGCGGCTGCTCCTGGACCT
>Ga0351914_1252_pt1 | contig 12105 bp, 9 predicted proteins | sample TotcelHT113001M5_FD_205824 | JGI IMG/M metagenome (GOLD analysis project Ga0351914, IMG submission 205824) | Enriched cells from coal bed in the Powder River Basin, Montana, United States - Total cells T11 rep1 HSBNCT.T11.300.1.M5 ... | reverse complement strand
TTCCGCCACACTCCGCAGATTCAACTTGTGCATGAGCTGCTGGCGATGACTCTCTACGGTCTTGACGCTCACATGGAGTTGATCGGCGATTTTGGAGGTGGATTGGCCTTCGGACATGAGTTGGAGGACTTCCCGCTCCCGGGAGGTCAGGACTCCGAAAGCCGAAACCTCATGTAACGGGGCCCCCATCTTACAGTCCTTCACCAAAATGTCGGTGACTCCGGGACTGAGATAGGTTTTTTGCGCCAGCACCACCCGGATGGCCCGGGTCAGTTCCTCGAAGGCGCAATCCTTCAAGAGATAGCCCGAAGCCCCGGCCTTCAGCATATTCACCACAAATCGGCGGTCGGCGTACATGGAAAGGGCGATCACCTTGGTCGCGGGCGACTCGGTGATGATCTGGCGCGCGGCCTCGATGCCGTTGAGATCAGGCATGGCGATATCCATAATGATCACCCCAGGGTTCAACTCCCGGGCCAACCGCACCGTGGTCCGCCCATCCTCAGCCTCGGCCACCACTTTGAAATCGGATTCCTTCTCCAACAGAAATCGGAGTCCCTGCCGGACAATCTGGTGATCATCGGCGATCATAATTTTTGTGACCATCTGCCCCCCCCTTCCTTCCCTCAATATTTCAGGGGCACTTGTAAGGTGACCCTGGTCCCCCAACCCGGTTCAGATACCACTTCCAGGTTGCCGCCTAAATACTTCAACCGCTCGCCGATGCTAAAGAAGCCAAACCCAGAGGGCCCCTTGGCGGCGTCGGTTGAAATCCCCATTCCCAGCCCGTCATCTTCTATCTTGACCTGCAGGGTGGTTTGCTCCCGGTCAATGAAAACTTTGATGTTCTTGGCGCCGGCATGGTTAACCACATTAACCAGTAATTCCCGCACAGTCTGGAAAAGGATGACGCGGATCTCATCATTCATGGGCTTGGCCGATCGGTCCGACTGGACTTTGATCGAAACGCCCTGTTGTTCCTGAATCAATTCGGCCAACCACTCCACCGCGGCTTCAAAGCCGAGATCGTAGAGTATCGGCGGGCTCAGCTCAAAGGACAATGACCTGGTGTATTGAATGGTTTGCTCAATGAGACGCCGGACCTCATCCATGGGTTCGACCAGGTGGGTGGAAGCGGATTCCCGGATGGCCCCCAGCTTGATCTGGGCCAGGGCCAGGATCTGTCCCACGTGGTCATGCAGGTCCGTGGCCAGGCGCCGCCGTTCCCGTTCTTCCATCAGGGACAATTCCGAGGCCACGGACCGGAGTTGTTCCTGGTACGTGCGGATTTCTTTTTCGGCCTGTTTCTGTGCCGTGATATCTTCGATCATGCAGATGGCAAGGTGGTCTTCCACCTTGGCGCCGCGTATCAAGGAAACGTTCAGCCGGCCCCACGCCGAGCGGCCATCTTTGCAAAGATACTTTTCTTCACCTTGATAAAAGTCTTGTTTGCCGTGCAACAATTCCCGGAAAAGGGCTTTGCACCGGGAAACATCGTCCGACAAGATAAAAGCGGTGAACACCTGGTTGACGAGCTCGGTCAGACTATATCCCAGCATCCGTTGCAAGGCAGGATTGCATTCGACGACGCGCCCATCCTTATTCACCAGGGCGATGCCCATGGTCGTTGCTTCGAAAATAGTGCGAAAGCGCATTTCACTGTGGCGCAACGCCTCGATATAATCCTGGACCACGATATCCGAAAGGCCGGAGCTGATGAAGGTCTTGGATTCCTTCACGGTACGGACGGCTTTGGTCAATTCTTCGTAAGCGCAGTCTTTCAAAAGGTACCCTGAGGCGCCGGATTTGAGGATATTGACCACAAAGCGCCGGTCTGCATAAATGGATAAGGCGATGATTTTGACGTGGGGGGATGCGGCCAGGATTTGGCGGATCGCCTCCACGCCGTGAAGCTCGGGCAGAGCCAGATCCAAGATAACTATATCCGGACCCAAGTCTTGCAACTGCCGCATCACCGCCGGCCCGCTGGCGGCTTCTCCCACCACCTCCAGCCCGGGGTCTTTCTCCAATAAAGCCCGGAGGCCCTGACGCACAATCTGGTGTTCGTCGGCAAGGAGAATTTTGGTCCCCATGGTCGGTTGCCGCGCCATCTCCTTGTCAATGTCTCGAAGGTCCACAGTATGACGTTTAGCAACAATTAAGAGTAACGTCAAACAATTTTATCTTCGATACTATAATCAGGGCCAATTGTTAGCCGATTTCATTCATAAAGCGGTTTACCGAACTGGCGCGACCGTCAGTCTCCGCCCGGACAAATCTTTAGAGCGGCGGCACATGCGTATGCGGAGCTGCGGCCTGTTGTTGAAGGCGCAAATCGTGACCCAGTACTACCTTGACGTCGATACTGTCAGCCCGTAACGGCATGGCCTTGAGTTCCGCCCCGGGAAAAAATTTCTTAGTCAGGCTGGTGGCCACCCGTTCCGCTTCGGGCTGGTAGTAGATAACCGTTCGATTCACCCCGAAATCACGAAAATTATTGATGGCCATCACGTTATAGCCTTCCAGATGGAGCCGCGAACGCGTGTCGTGGGCCAAGTTGTGAATCCCGTTGCCGTTGAGAATGGCGATATTGGTCTCCATCAGCTCCCGGGCTGTGATAAATGATCTAGGGGTTCCCTGGGGTTTTGCCAAAGCAGTTTTGCCGGCCGCTTCTTCGGGGTTGGGTTGATCGGCTTGAACGGGCTGAGACGCCGCCTGCACCGGACTTGCCGGAGTTACGGGGTCCCGGGGGGGAGACAGCGGCGGCGCGGCCGCCATTTCCCTCCGAGGCGGCAAGGACTGGGCCGGCGGATCTGGGGCGACGAGGCCGGGAGCGGGTTGCTGCGCCGGTGGTGCCGCCGGGCCTGCCTGGACCTCCACCGTCTGGGGCGCTGGGATCTCCCCGGCGCGGGAATCGGACGCCAGCCGCTTCAGGGGGAGGGTTGCCGCCAGTTTGTCCGCGGCCGCCTCAGGGGGAGGGACCGGAGCGCGGGTGGCGGTCTCTATGGCGGGATTAACCGACGGTGCAGGCGCCTGAAGCGGCCGCCAGCGGGTAGTCGCCGTTACGGGATCGTTCCCGTGGGAACCCCCCGGAGGAGAATGGCGAGAGCTGAGCCGCCCGGCGGCCTGGGGCTGGATTGCCTGGGCATAGCGGGTTTCTTCGGCTATCCCCAGGGCCGCCAAGGCTTTCGACAAATTTTCCGCGGCTATGGCTTCACCTTCGGCTTCCTGCCACAGCCGCCGGGCTTCCTCCTGGCGCCCCTGGCGGCACAGCACCAATCCTAAATTGTTGCGAGCGGCTTGATTATTGGGCTGGCGGGTTATAGTCTGGCGAAAACACGTCTCGGCCTGGCTCCAATTACCCGCCTGGTAATAGGAAAAACACAGGTTGTTGTGCAGGGCCGGGTTATCCGGGGCCAGGGCGAGGGCCTCCAGGTAGATCTGTTGCGCCCGCGCCCCCAGGCCCATCTCATCGTAGTATTGGGCCAGGGCATCGGCCACTTTCAGATTGCCGGGGTCCCGTCGATGGGCTTCTTCCATTTCCTTAATGCCCAGTTCAGGCTGCCCCATCAGTTTGAAATAATGGGCATTGCGGAGCATGCGAGACGTATCACCGGCAGCCCACCGGACCCTTTCGCTAAATTCACTCCCCCGGCTAAGACGCAGATCCTGGATCCCGCACCCGATTCCCAGCCCCAGCAAGGTTCCCAGAAGCAAGGCCCAAATCAGCCGGCCCCTGACTTTCTTGGCTGGTAAACAGATAACGCCTCCCAAATCATGCATCATCTGGTTACTCCATGGTTATCCGGCAAAGAAGGAGGATTTGGTCAGCCGGATGGCGGCGGGCCCCAGTACCACCACGAAAATGGCTGGGAAAATGAACAGGAGCAAGGGAAACAAAATCTTCACCGGCAGTTTGGCGGCTTTTTCCTCCGCCATTTGGGACCGTTGGACCCGGAGAAAAGCGGCGTGGGTGCGGAGAGCCTGGACGATACTGGCGCCCATTCGATCCGATTGGATCATCAGTCCCACCAGAGCTTTAACATTTTGCACCCCGGTGCGCTCCCCCAAATTCTTGAGCGCCAGCTCGCGGGTGATCCCGGTTCTCAACTCGGCATTGGTTAGCTGCAATTCTTTATAAAGGTCAGTGGAAATGCTCTTAACTTCATCTGACACCCGGTTGATGGTGGCCTGGAGGGACAACCCCGCCTCCATGCAGACAATGAGCAGGTCCAAGACATCTGGAAGGGCTTTATCAATGCGATCCTGACGCCGTCTGGTGAGCAATCTCAGCAAATAGGGGACAATATAAAATCCTGATCCGGCTAATAGAAAACAAAACAGGAGACTCCCTCGGTTCAAAACGCCGTGCATAACATTAGCCAAGAGGTAGAGCACCGGCAGCAGGAGAGCTAACAAAAACCTGATACCGAAATAGATGGCCGTTCCCTTGGGATGGCGAAACCCGGCCTGGATCAACGACTGGCGAAGATTGGAATCGTCTTTTTTGTCATCTGTGGCATAATGTCCCAGAGATGATATCCAGCCTAAAAATTGTTTTTTAAAGCTGTTGGCTTCTCCCCGGTAAATTAAAGGCATCGAATCGGCGGCAGCCTGTTTGAACCGGTCACGCACCACCTTCCGACTATTGACATAACTGAGGACGCCGTAAGTGAGGAAAGCAACCGTGGCGAAAGAGGCTGTGGCTATAACCCAGAAAAGGACCGTCATCCTCTTCTCCTTTAGACTTTGATGGTTACCATTCTCTTCATGACAATAATGCCGATGCTGATACTGATAAGCGCGACCGTCAAGCAGGTGATCCCTGCAGGGTCCCTGAACAGGATCATGGCATACTCCCGATTGACCAAATAAAGAGCCAGGAAGGTGAAAAACGGCAAAAGGCTCAGAATTAACGCCGAGAACCGTCCTTCGGCGGTAAGGCCCTTGACCTTCCCCTTCAACTTGAGCCGGTCGCGAATGATGGACCCAATATTTTCAAGAATCTCCGACAGGTTGCCGCCGGTTTCCGACTGGATTATCACCGCAGTGACGAAATATCGCAGGTCCTGGCTGGCGACTCGTTCACCCATGCGCCGAAAAGCCTGCGGCATGCTCAAACCCAGTTTCTGCTCTTCGTAGGTCACCCGCATCTCGGTCCCAAGGGGAGGGGGAATCTCCTGACTCACCAGGTCCAAGGTTCCGGAGAGGGTGTGGCCGGCCCTGAGAGATCTGGCCAGCAATTCCATGGCGTCGGGCATGTAGCGCTCGATTTTGAGGGTCTTCCGCTTCCGCTTCCACCGCAGGAACATAATGGGAAACACCCCCAGGAGGAAAGATAAACCCAGAGACAACATCCAAACTCCTGCCAGCCAGCCGATCAAAAAGCCCGCCAACGCCATGAGGATGGCTATAGCGATAAAAGTATGCGGCGCTACGTAGATATCCGCCTGGAGCAACTGACGTTGGAGGTTGTCTTCCTTCCCCCAGCCAAAATACCGCTCCGCCAGGTTCAAGACGACGCTCTCTTTGGTTTCCTGGAAGGACTTGAACACCTGGGTGCGAACTGCCTGTTCCCGGGTATTCCCGCGCAGGCGCTGATTGATAAGGCGCCGCTTGCGGATGGGTTCCACCAGGGCATAATTAATGCCGGTAATTAAGAGAATGACTCCCAAAAATAGCCCCACCAATCCCAGGGCGTAATGGAATTCCATGCCAGCCAGGTTGAAGTCTTTTAGGAAATACACAATCCTCCTCTCCTCGCCGGTGCGATCGCGCTAGATGCGCCCCACGGGTCGAGCCGGCGGCATAAAAATGCCATCCGGCAGCGGCACTCCAAAGAGCCGGCAGCGCTCGACGAAGCGGGGTCTTACCCCGGTGGGGACAAAGCGGCCCAAAACCTTTCCATGTTCATCTATTCCTTGCCGCTCAAACACAAAAATATCATGCATGCTGATGACGCCGCTTTCCATGCCGGTGATTTCCGCCAGGGCCACCATGCGTCTGACCCCATCACTGTGCCGCACTAACTGAATGATCACATCTAAAGACGAGCTGATCATCTGGCGCATGGCCTTTTCCTGGATGGTAACCCCGGAGAGTGAAATCATGGTCTCCATGCGCAGGAGCGCATCCCGGGCGGTGTTAGCATGGACGGTGGTCATAGAGCCTTCATGCCCGGTATTCATGGCCTGGAGCATGTCAATGACTTCGGCGCCCCGGACCTCACCCACGATGACCCGGTCCGGCCTCATCCGCAAACAGTTCTTCACCAAATCTCTCTGGGTGATCTCACCTTTGCCCTCGATGTTGGCCGGTCGAGTTTCCAACCGGCATACGTGCTCCTGCTGCAATTGCAGTTCGGCGGAATCTTCGATGGTAATGATGCGCTCCGTGGCGGGAATGAAACCCGAGAGGATGTTGAGCAGGGTGGTTTTCCCGGCGCCGGTCCCTCCGGAGATGAGCACGTTCACTTTGGCCACCGCGAGGGCCTTCAAGGTTTCCCCGATCTCCGCGGTAATGCTGCCCTTTTCGATTAAATCCTCCAGGCTGGGCCGTTGGACGGAAAACCGGCGGATGGAAAGCATGGGGCCATCGAGGGTTAGAGGGGCAATGATGGCATTGACCCGGGAGCCATCCGGCAACCGGGCATCAACCATGGGGACGGATTCGTCTATCCTCCGGCCCACATTGCTAACTATCTTGTTGATAATTTTTAAGAGATGCTCGTTATCCTGAAACCGCACATCCGAAATTTCCAGACGGCCTTTCCGTTCGATGTACACTTGATTATAGCGGTTGACCAGAATATCTGAAATAGCGGGATCCAGCAGCAGAGGCTCCAGGGGGCCCAATCCGAGGATCTCGAATTCCATCTCCCGGGCCAGCCGCGCCCTCTCCCTCATATTCAGAGGTTCTTTCTCTTCTTCCAGCAGCATACTGATGGCCTGGCGAATTTCTTTGGCCCTCAGTTTCTCATCCAGTTCCTCCAACTGGCTGAGATCCAAACGCTCCAGCAGAAAATGATGCACCCGTCTCTTGACTTCATAGAGGCGGTTTTCCCGACCCTCATCTTGACGGGTCGGCACCACCGCAAGCGCCTGGGGTTCCTTTGAGACAGGTTTAGGCTGCTTTGCGGTTTTGTTTATTTTTTTATTATATTCTAACCAACCCATCACATGATCCTCTTAAAATAGCCAAAACTTCTTCCTGGGTGCGGCGGCGCCGTCAGCCATGCCCGCCTCATCGCCGATTTCCTGTAAAATCCGAGACGCCAGTTCTTTGACGCTGCGCCAGAGCTTGGAACGCGGGGCGGCACCCATCAGCGGTGATCCTTGATTCAGGCATTGCATTAAGGATGGATAGTCGCTGGGCAGCGTCGCAAAGGCAGGGTGTTGCAGAATATTTTCCAGGTCTCGCAACTGTAAATCATTCCTCTTATCATATTGGTTCACCACGATCTTAATCTTGCGCTTCTCCTGATGCCACTCTACGGTATAGGGCCAGAGTTTTTTCAAGTTCCTGAGGTCCGGAACGGTAAGCCCAGTCAGCATCAATACCATGTCGGACTCGGTCAGCACCTTGAGAAAGAGTTCGTCCAGCCAATGACTGAGATCGATCACGATCAGATCGTACATATTGCGCAGCAAGGCAAAGATCCGCTCCAGGCTCTCCAGGTCAATGCTGTCCTGCTCTTTAAAATCAGAGGCTCCATGCAAGATTGACAGTTTGGCGCCGTAAGGCTGCATGATTCTCTGGATGAAAGATTGATCCAGGGTGGCGATATTCTGGATCAGGTCCACGATGGAATAATCCGATTCCTGGTCCAGAAAGGTTCCCACGTCGGGGAAAGGCCGCCCCAAGTCAATCAGAGCCACTCGTCCTGCTGACGATTCCGCCATAGCCTGTGCCAGGTTTACGGCGATCGTGGTGCTCCCCGCCCCACCCTTGTGCCCGGTAACCACGATGATCCGTCCCTGCCGGTTATCCACGGGCACCAGGTGCTTGCGGGCCATCCGGACCCGGCTTAAAGCGCCCTCCAGGTCGCCGTGGGTCAGGGGCAGGGATAAAAATTCCCGAATCCCCACTTGCATGGCTCGGATTAAAAAATCAGGTTCCCGATTATAAGAACAGACCAGGACCTGGCTATGGGGCATCTCCTGGGGGAGGTTCTCCAGCCACTCGGGGACCCGACTCTTCCCATTCATTTCCACCAGGACTATATCCGGAGACAGGTCGTGATGGGCGACAAAGCTCTGAGGATCAGTGGTTTGCCCCAATAGTTTCAGTTGGGGAAACTTGTCCAACACCGCCAGAATTTCCGGGCGCTGGACCCCGGTCCCAAAGAGTATTGAAATGGTTAGCTTGTCAAGATACACGACTTAGCCTCCCTCATGATGCAGCGGGTGCGTTTCATTGAACTTGCATGCGATACTCAAGTTGTTTCTTTTCTTCGGCCTTAAAGCTCTTGTCGTATTTTTCCTGGACGTTGACCCCGGCCTGGGGCGCCAGCCCCACCGCGGGCTTCGGGTTGAAGCCCGCCTGGGGGTTCACCACCTGCTGGGCGATGTTGTTGCGCACCGAATTGCCGTAATCCATCTCCAGGGCGCTGGGCGGGAAGCACCCGGCCAGCCCCAGCAGCGCCACCCCCAGCGCCAGGCGCAGCACGGCTTGGGGAACTCTCTTTGCCTTTCTCTGCATGGCTCTCTCTCCGGCGCGGGGCGCCTATTTCAGGGACTGGTGGCCGAACTCCGGCGGCAGCGGCTTGGCGGGCGCCGGCATGGGCGCGGGCGCCGGCGCCGGCTTCTGCCGGCCCTGCTCCAGCCCCAGCAGGTAGACGTCAACGTCCGTGGGATCGATCCACTTATCCGTGGGCAACCGGGCCGCTCCCGGCGCCATGGGTTTCACCAGGTGGGGGGTCACCAGGGCCACCAGTTCCGTCAGGTTCTTCTGGTATTGGGTGGAGCGGAACAGAACCCCCAGGACGGGAATGTCCCCCAGCAGCGGATACTTGTTGATGACATTCCGGGAGGTGTCCGACAGCAGTCCTGCGATGGAGAAGGTCTGGCCGTCGTTGACCTCCACGTGGGTGTCCATCTCCCGGACGCGCAGGCCCGGCACCACATATCCCCCCGGCAGGGTGAAGGACTGCCCGAAGGTGTTGTCGATCTCGCTCACGGTGGGATGCACCTTCACCGCGATCTTGCCTTCGTTCAGCACCGTGGGGGTGAACTCCAGCTGCACCCCGAATCTCTTGTATTCCACCGTGATGGTGGCGGCCCCGCCGACGCCGCTCTGGGGCACCGGGATGGGAAACTCGCCCCCCGCCAGGAAGGAGGCCTTCTGGCCGCTGGTGGTCACCAGGTTGGGCTCCGCCAGCACCCGGCCCAGGTTCTGCTGCTTCAGGAGGTCCATGAACACGGTCCACAGGGTCCCGGCCGCGGTCCAACCCCCCATGGCGGTGAGGGCGGGCGTGAGGCCTTGGGTGAAGGTGGTGCCCAGGGCGCCGGAAAATCCTTGCTGCGGACCGAACTTCGGGTTGATGGTGCGGATCAGGTCGGAGAGGGGCGCCAGGCTGTTGATCTGGCTGACGCCAAAATTGCCATGGGGGGCCACCGCGCCAAAGTTGACCCCGATGCGCTCGGCCACCAGCCGGTTGATCTCGGCCACCCGGACCTCCAGCATCACCTGCTGCACCCCGCCCACGTGCATCAGGTTCACCACCTTGTCCTTCTTGCCCCCGGCATAGGGCTGGGCTAACGCCAGGGCGGTGCTCTGGGCCACCGGCCCCGAGACCTCCCCGGACAGGACGAAGGAGTCCCCCGCGGCCTCCGCCCCGATCTTCTCCTTGGGCAGGATCTGGTGGAGCTTCTCCTTCAACAGGGTCAGGTCGGCCTCCACCGTGACGGTGGCGGAGGTGAAGCGGGACTTGCCCCACATGCTGATATTGGTGGCCCCCGGGGCCAGGGCGTTGATATAGATCTCCCGCTCGCTGATGAGGATCAGGTCGGCGATGTCCGGGTCAGCCACCGAGATGCGGGTGAGGGCGAACGGGGTGCGCAACACCTTGGACCGCCCCACCTTAAGACGAAGAATCTGGTTGATCTCCTGGTTTTTCACCCGGTCCAACAGGTCCGCCGCCTGGGCCGGCAGGCAAAAGCCACACAGGATCAGGGCCACCAGGCAGAGCCTGCCAAGGTTTGGAGCCCACCTGGCCTCCACCACTTCCCCATCTCTTGCCTTTGCGCTCATGGTTCTCCGTTCAACGCGACGTTATGTTTTCGGTTTGCGCCTACTTCACCAACTTGGCGCTGGTGGCAAAGGCCCCCACACTGGCAGGAGCGCCTGAATTGATGGTTTTAGCGGATGGCCCCCCGGAAACGCTGCCTGGAGGCGATACCGTGCTGGCATCCGTCACATTCTTGATGGTCGCGGTATTGACGTTCCAGACACTGTCGGGATAACGAGTCAAGAAGTCTTTTTTGTCAGTATAGGTCACAGAATTAATGGTTTTCGGGTAAGTATAGTTGCCATCGTCCCCGCTTGAGCTATACGTGACATTGGTGATATCCGCGTTGACAAAGCCATTAATAATGGCTTTTGGAGGGGGCACGGTATAACAGGCGTAGGCTTCCGATGCCCAGAAGGGGGCCAGCAGCCGGGCTAGAGACATGAAACTTTCTTTCCGGGGCTGGGAAGCTATGGGGGTCGCGGCGTAAACCGGCAAGGTGACCCGCCAGGCGGTGCCGGGGGCGGGCGCCGTATATCTATTACCGGTAGTCTTGTAATTATAGGCCCACTGCAGCCTCTGGAAGATGGGTCCGATATATGGGGTGCCATATTTAAACTCGCTTCTGGCACTGATTTCCTGGCCCACCTTTAACGCGGCCACCAGCACCGGGTTGCTGGAAGTGTAACCGGGATTATAAACTTTGGTGAGAATGTCCAAGATGGTTCCGGGCACCGAGTCCGTGGAGTTGACGGTGAAAAGATACGCATGGGCTGAATCGAGGGTTGGACTGTTGTTTACCGCAGAATTAACATATTTGCCGGCGGTATCCTTGAAAACATACGTCTTGGTGGTGGAGGCCACGGCCTCGCGGGTTCCCAAAATACTGGCAAACCAACCGGGGCGGCCGTTGGACGCGTTGAGAATGGAGGTCGGCAGGGTCAGGGGCACCTCGACGGCGCCCGTTGGCACCCCACTGGTATAGCCTAAATAGGCTGTGGCGCTGGCCGCGATAGTCGAGGTGGGATAACCCATGATTTGGGCAAACAGGTTGGTTACCGGGCCGAATACGGTTCCCGCGGCCCGCGTGATGGTGACCTGCATGGCATTGGCGTTGGAGTCGCTGGCGCAACTCTCGCCCAGGTCGGTCCAGGCCAGGTTGCGATCCGCGACATAGAGGTCCCAGACGCCGAAATGGACATTCAGATCATCCCGGGCCCCATCCGCCACAACGGCCAAGCCATCCAGTTGACTCTGGGACTGGGCTACTTGCATAACCACCTGTTTGGCCAGGTCACTATTCCTGACGGCCTGGCCCCCCTGGTCCTCGATCAGTTTGCTTACCCCTGCCAGGGCGGACGCATCCGCGACGTTTTGTAGCTGATTGCGTATGGTATAGAGCTGGCCCATATCGATGGCCAGACTTGCCACTCCGATGAGCGCAAACATGGCGAGGGCAATGATAATTGCCGCCGCACCTTCGGTTTGCTTGATGAAATTGGATTTGCGTGTCATTTTTTGTGTCCTCCTGAAACACAATGGTCAACCAGTGCATTCAGTGCATTTTTCACCAGACGCGTTGCTGCCGAATCTGGGCTTACCCGGTTTGGACAAAAGCCCTTACCTTGACCCCCACCCAGACTTTCCAATCTCTAAGAAGATCTGGCGTCAACCGGAAAAGGTTAAATCGACTGGCTAACCACCTCCCGACGTCGGGTTCGACGCAGTAATATCCCCCGTTGCTGCTGCTAAAGTTTGGCCTCCGTCCGGTCCAAGCCTTTGATAACCTCGATGTTCTTCTCTGCCCGAATGGGTAGGGCCGCGGCCTGTGCCTCTTCTTTCTTCATGCTTCCGCGGCCGAGGAGAAATGAGGTAGT
>Ga0351914_1176_pt2 | contig 12526 bp, 10 predicted proteins | sample TotcelHT113001M5_FD_205824 | JGI IMG/M metagenome (GOLD analysis project Ga0351914, IMG submission 205824) | Enriched cells from coal bed in the Powder River Basin, Montana, United States - Total cells T11 rep1 HSBNCT.T11.300.1.M5 ... | reverse complement strand
ACTTGTCCGGATTCCATTGCTTGTAAAGGTTGTCGTACTCCTCGATGGGCGTCGGGTTGCCGCGCGACCAGCCGACTTCCCGCCCGGTCAAGGTGACCGGTCCCCAGCAGATGAACATGCCGAACCGCAGATCCTTCCAGGCTTCGATGGCTTCCGGCTTTGCGTTCAGCGGGTCGTCCGCCGGCTCGGCGGCTTGGCAAACGCCGCCCGCCACCGGAAGCAACAGCACCACGAGGATGCCGATGACGGCGATGACCACGAGTTGCGCCACGAGCATGAAGCCGAATCTTGGATTTTGGATCTTGGATTCTCGATGGGCGAACATGAAACTCTCCTAGCGTGCGATGGGGAATGGTTTACCGGCCTGAAGACGGATCTTGGCTCGTTTTCCGAGCAGCGGCAGGAACCGGGCGTGCGGTCAGGTGCGGATCGACGTGCGCGCGGTGACCGAACCGGCGGTAGCTCCCATGCTCCCGAACCGTATCGAACATGGCCAGCACGTTTTCGACGGGTGTTTCCGGCAGGATGCAGTCGTGGCTGGCCCCGGCCACGTATCCGCCGCCGGGCATCATCACCCCGATCGTTTCGGCCGTCCGTTGCCGAACGAGGTCCGGCGTGCCCTCGATCAGCACGTGGTGCGAATCGATGGCCCCGTTCAGCAAGATCTGCCCGCCGAACTGCTCTTTCAGCCGCCGCGGTTGCATGGCGTCGCAACATGGCTGCAGCGCGTGCAGCCCGTCCAGTCCAATCTCGATCAGCGAGGGAATCAACTCGGCAAACGCTCCGCAGCAATGGAGCATCACCCGCAGCCCGTAGGCGTGGCCAAGGTCCACCAGCCGCCGCAACGGCGCCAGGAGGAACCGGCGGAACATGGCAACCGACACCAGGGGCGAACGCTGGCTGCCGAAGTCGTTGCCGATGAAAAACACGTCGATCACATCGCCGGCGGCGTCGAAAATCCTCCGGCTGACCTCGTAGTAGTAGGCGACGATGTGCTCCACGAGCGCGTCGATCAGTTCGGGCCGGTCGTACATGGTCAGGTACATGGTTTCCATGCCCAGCAGGTCGATCAGGTCGTGCCAGAAGGGCGACCAGTCGCCGCCGAGAATGGCGTACTGGCCGTTGAACCGGGCCGCCTCGTCGCGGATCTGGGAGACGTCCTGCCAACCGGGATCGGGCCAGGGATAAGCGTACACCTCGGCCAGCGACGCGCCGGCGAGCGGGTGCGCTATCGGCTGGCCGTATCCAAAGCCGGCGCGAAACACGCCGAAGGGCGTGACCGATGTCACCCCTTCGGGCAACTCGATCGGCGGGCCGGCGTATCGCGCGAAAACGCGGCGAAAGTCGTCGCCGAACCGCTCGCGGAGCCCCTCGTCGTCAAGGCGCAATTCACGTTTCGCCTTTTCCCAGAACTCCGCGGACGCGCCACACCATGCCGGCACGCGGTCCGGCTCCTCGTGGGCAAACGCGGTCAAGACACGGTCGCGCGAGTTCATTGGCGATGCCTTTCACGTGCATTCGGTTCCGGCCCGTGTTGGAGTTCACGCTTTCGCGTGCGGGAATCGCTTTCAAAAAAGTCCCTTGGCACGTGAACGCGTGAATTCGAACACTCGCGCTCGAAGTCTGTCTCTTCATTTTGACGGACCGGCGCGATTTGTGCGACAAAAATGCGGGGCGCGGCGTGCATTCTACCATTCGACTCGGGGTCGATGGAGCTGCTTGCGTGAAAACTGGCCGAGAAAAACCGACTGCCAAGATCAACGCCCCGGACCGGTCGGGCCGCTTGCCGGCCGTTCGTGCGCGTCGTTCAGGCGGGCGAAGCCGCCATGGCGGGCTGGGCGCACGGGCATTACCTTCAACGATACCGCGTCGAGCACGTGGCGGCGGCACCAATAAGCGCGCCTGTCTCCCTTTCTCGACCCAAAACTTCTATCATTTACGGGCCATGGACTACGTGCCTGTCCGCAATCGAACAGGCCCGGCTGGCATCGCCGGCCAACAACGACTCGACCGCCGAGCGGTAAATCCGCGGCATCGCGCCAACGCCCCGCGGCGTTGGTAGGCGCAGTTGCGACAAATCACCGGGTTCCAGCTTTGCTAAGCCCAACGCGTATTCGCGAATCACCGATGGCAACTGGCGTCGCACTTCGCTCGTAAGCAGCATCAAGGCCCAAGCGCACTGTTCGTCTTGCGAAAGTCGCTTGCGAAATCGAACTGTGTAAAGCGTGTTTGTGGCCGACAACCCCTCCATTCTATTGAGACAAATCCAGGGCCCGGACTGGCTCATGCCGCTCAGGAATCCATCGGGTCGCGGAGGTAAGGGAGTTACATACCAGGGGCTGCGGTTGCGGATCTTGTAGGCGTTTCTACGGCAGCCGCCGTCGGCTTCCGTCAGTTCCAGGTATTGCTGAACGGCCGTTTGAGAGACCACGGAAGGGAGCGGCCGGAACAGCCAGACTCGTTCTCCTGCGGAAAGCAACTCGGCCCAACGCTCTAGGGAGATGCTCGCACTGCGGATGTGCTTGGACTTGGACAATACAGGCACGACTGCCGACTTGGGCAGGGCGTGTCGACGGCGTTCTCCATCGGTCATCAGGAAGTACGAAGCGTCTCCGGTCACGGCGCCCAGCCCAATAGTCATGACATCGCCCAATCGTACACCTGTGCTCTTGGCGCTCAGGTCGTCGGGCTTCGAAGTCCGGCGAGTGGGCTGGGACGGCCGTCCGAGTCCTCGAACCAGGGCATCGAGCGTTTCGTACTCGCGTCGGAAGGCGGCTGTCCTTGGTACCCGAAAGCCGTGGGCAAGCAAGACGATCGAACCTTCTTCGACGGAATCGAAGATTGGCGTTCGACAGCGATGGACTTCCAGCCGACCGAACAGGGTCGGCAACTTTGCCCTGAGCGACCGCGCGTAGTTCGCGTAGTCGAAAGCGGCCGGCAACACGAACGCAATTGAACCACCTTCGTTCAGCAAACCAAGACTGGCGCAGAGAAAGGCGTTCCAGCAGTTGCCGCTTAGGGCTATTGCCATTCCGTCGGGAGTGCGCACGCTGAGAGCCGCGTTCTGGATGGGCCGAGGCACTTTGCTCAACGCAATATACGGAGGATTGGCCACCACTCGATCGAACCGTTCCGTTGTCGATGCCGCCCACCGCAGGAAGTCGATCCCACGGCGGACCACCGCGTGAATGTCGGTTGGCTCCGAGGAACGGCACAGATCCAAGCCGACAATCCGACCCACATCGACCCGTTGCCGTGCGAGCGCTCTCAGAAAGGCACCCTTGCCTACGCATGGTTCCAGCCAGCGAGCGTCCGGCCCATCGCCCAGAGCGCGCACCATCGCCTGGGCCAGCACTGCTGGAGTGTACACGTTGCACGAGACGGGCGATTGAAGAAGCGTGACTCTCATAATCATCTCATCCTACTGAGAAACAACCCATCAGCCTGTAGCGGCTTAGCCTTCTTCAAGGCCATCCAAGGCGAGCCTTGGCAGCCGTCGAGCTGCTGTTGTTTCCAACGGAGGAGATTCTGCAATCGTTGCTGTTGAATCCCATTCCAGAAGGGGCGGTCCCCTTGATCGCCAACGATGTGTTGTTCCCACTGATCTTGAAAAAGCTCACCGAGCAGGAACTCGACGGCGGCCATCGGCGTCACGAACAGCGAGGGCAATCGAGGGACGCTGAGGGCGTGCGGAAACGGCGGTTGTTCTTTTTCTCCAAGTATCTGCGTGTGAAAGTAGCAGCCGGGTGAATCCGCTGCTCCGAATTCCACTCGCCACATGGCAATTCCATCGGGTGGATCATCTCGAATGGTTCGAATTCGTAACTTCGCCGAGGCGTTTCCGCTGACGTTGAATTCAGTTGGGTTGCCTTTCTTGCACGGCACGGGTCGGATCCCCCAACACCACGATACTTCACCGAACACGTCTAGTCCGCCGCGACGCGTGCCCGGCTCGTAGCGATTCGTCTCCACCGTTCGTAGTGGCTCTCGCTCGAAGACCTCCCAACGCACTTCATCACGACGACCGCCCGTCCTGACTTGCCTGAGCACCTCGATCAGACGCGGAAAAATGCGTTCGGCGGACGGGGCAAGAAACTGCCTTGCAAGCCGATGCAACAAGTCGACTTCTCGGCCGAACTCCTCGAATTGAAACCGCAGCGGCACTAGCATCAGTCGTCCTCCGCTGGCGTGGAATCCGACAACCGATGTCGATCGGTCGCAATCACTGCAGCTGCCAACCTCGGTTCGTCGCGAGCGTCTTCGGTTGCCGCCCAAGCCTGTTCCGCATACACGGGCCAATCGTCAGGCTGAACGCGCACCGCATCGGCAACGTCGTAGGGCACTTTGCGAAACCGGAAGTTGTAGTCGAGGCAGAGCACAGGCTGAGAAAGTGGGAGTGGCACGAGCGAGTTCCCGCAGTCCTGATTCAAGACTTCTCGTGTGCCGGCTGAGTCGAACGATCGTCCTCCCGTGACGTCCCACAGAATCGCCTCAATTCCGGCTCGCCACCAACGCGTTCCCTCCTCGAAATCATGAAGCTGCCCGACGTATTTCGCTGGCTCGAATCGTGCGTCGAGTCCCTGGCCAAGGGCTACACGGAGCGACTCGCGGGTGACTCGCAGGCGTGTCGCGAGCCGGGAGTCGGTCCACAAGAAACAGGGATACGGCAAGATCCGCTGCGCCAACCAACGCACGAGCCGTAAGCCGTGTTTCCGCTCGCTCATCTCGTGAAGCGGCGGGTGGCAATCTTCGATATCCTGCCGAGCGAGCTGCCGCCAACGGTGTTCTGGAAGATGGAGCCAATCCCCGACGATTTCCCCCGTTTCATCCGCGTCGTCCACCGGCCAGTCCTTTGGCAGTTCGTCCATCGCGCGGGCAAGACTACCAATCTGCCGCATCTGAAGATCAACATCGGCTTGTTTGTCGAGCACCCACTCGATGTTGTATTGGCTGGCCAGGACGTGGAGTCGCGAATCGGGTGGAAAACTCGGCGACAGGTCGGCCAGATGTGCGGATCGAAGAACGAACGCTGTGGGGCTACCATCGAGGGTTCGCTCGTGGGAACGCAGCACGGCCGTTAGCGCGAGGCCATCCATGGGCTTGAGCGAGACCGTCGAGCGTTCGTCTCGTTCCTTCCACGGATCATCAAGGCGAAAGTCGACGACAACGACCGTGGCGACCTGCAAGTCCTGAGCGGTGACGTCTTGTGGATGCCGAATCCGAAGCTCAAACGCCGACTCCCAACGGATCAGTTTGCCGTGCTCGTCGTCGGCGCGATCATCGACAATTAGTATGGATGGTTTGCTCATGACACGTCACCTCGGAAAAACGATCTCCAACGCCGTCGCGAAGCCTCGGGATGGAGGGCTGAATCGTATGGATGCGCCGTATTCTTCGAGCATATTCCGAGTGATCGGCAGCCCCATTCCCATGCCCTGTCCAAGAACGGGATCGGTTTGGACCGTCGTGGATTCGAACGGCCGGAACCATCGTTCGGCGTCGCCGAGGTCTACACGCGTCCCCGTGTTCTCCAGCGTAATCGTGACTTGGCCTTCGCGATCCTGCCGTCCCGTTGCTCGAATTCTTCCCTCCTCGCCGGTGGCCTTGACGGCATTTGTTAATAAATTGGAAAAGACCACGGTTAACTCGGCGGGGAACATCGGCGGGGACTTAAGTTCCGGCGGGATTTCGTTCTCGACCTCAATGCCCCGCCGTCCAGCCGCAGCGGAAATCAGCCGAAGTCCCGCCTCGAAACGGTCTGCCAGCTTCTGTCGCGAGCGACGACGACGAGCATCGGGGGAAATGACGTCGGTCAAATACGAGGCTTGGCGTTCGATACCACGCCGCAGATCTTCGATCGCTGATCGCAACTGAACCAACCGTTTCCGTTGCGTCGGAGACATGGTCAGTTCACGTTCGATCTCCGACACGGCAGTCTCCAGCGCCTTCGCCATGCCCAAAATGCTGTTGATCTCATGCACGAACGCTGCCATCTGTGTGCCGACCGACGCGAGCACGCGAAGTACGGAGCCTTCCGTCATGAGACGTTCAGACGCCTCAGTTCCCCGGTTGAATGCGGCAGCCGCCTGCTCAATTCTGTTCGCCGCCTCGCCGTATTCCCCCTGAGCGGCAAGTTGCCTTGCTTCTTTCGCAAGTACTGCGGCATGCGACACGGTGGACTCCACGGTCTCCTTCAAGTTCAACCGTGATTCCGGTCGGTTAGATCCCGCAGTTCGCTTCTTCTCGCGTTCGCCTTTCGATGAGGCGGCTCGGACCCGCACGGAAAGATAGAGCGCAGTGCGCAGGACTTCTTGCAGGTGTGAATATGCGGCGTTGGGAATAAAGCCCTCGCGATTTACCAGCATATTCAACATGGAGGTACCGGATGTTGTTTGCAGGCCGGAAGAAGTCAGAAATACGGCTCCGAAGTACGCTTGGTTGCCGAGAAACGACAGACCTTCACGTGGGTCGTCGTCAGGCGGGTCAAAGCCGAACCCCCGCAGAAACGCGAGTGATTTTGGACGCATCCGATAATCCGCGTCGATCGATAACCAGTCATCTTTGGGCTCGCCATACGGCAATACCCGGAAGCCCTCGAGGTAAACCCGAATGCCGAAGGACTTTCGGAGCCACTGCTGGAACGCCCGCTCTCCCTGGCCGGGACGAATGAAAGCACGAGCTTGGAATAGCGGCAAGTCATTCCTCGCTGACAACTCAAATCGTTCAGCTTTGGCTTCGGGGAATTGAGTTTGGTGCTGTCTTGTGGGCAACAGATTGACCGAAATTGGCTCTCCACGCCGGCCAGCATCAATCTCAACAAGCCACTCCGCGCTCTCCGCAATCTGCGGCCAAAAGCCCTCACCACTGTCAAACTTGCCCGACAGTTGGAAATCGATTCCGGGATCGCTTCGCCCTGCCTCGGCAATCAACGGGCGATCAAAAAGGGGGTTCCCAACGAATAGGCCCTTCGGCACGTCAATCAACATCTGCGGTGGGCGAAAGCCCTCAATTTCACTTTGGAACTGCACCAAGTCCTCGGATGTCCACTTTCGACGTAGCCGTTTGAGCGTGATCGTCGTGCCCGAATGCGTCTTTCGAGGGCGTGGTTCCGTATCGACCACGACCGCGCCTGAGTCCTTGATCTCGTCGAAGAGGAACTTGCTTTCAATCACGTCCCAATCAATGCTGGCACGAAGCAATTCGTCGCTAGGGCTCACGTACGTTGGATCCGGACATGACTCAATCTCGATGAACCGTGCGAGCTTGTGGGCCGCCAATCGGCCAATTCCCTTGGCTCCCGTGTAACGCCGCTGGAACTTTGCCGACTTCCGATGGCTCGTGTCCTTTAATCGCGACGCAATTGTGAGAAAACCTCGGTGAAACTGGTCGGGATTCATCCCGATACCGTCGTCCGAGATCGTGATTCGCCCACGTTTTGGGTCGTCCAAATCGCGGCCGTCGATGACCATCTTGGTTGCATCAGCGTCGTAGGCGTTCTTGATAAGTTCCACGAGGGCCGTCGAGTTCCGCCCAACGAGCAATTCCCCCAGCTCGCGGAACAGGTGTGTGTCGACATCGAATTTTTCGTTAGGCATAGTTGGTTCGCCACCCTCTCGTGCGCTTTTCCGGCTACCCGGCTGCGGAGTGAGTAGTCACGATCATCCAATCTGATTGTCGGCAATTTTCTTCCTGACCGCGAGTATACAGACGCTGATTCTCTGGACAAGCCAAGGATGATCGAACTCTCCGAGATTCCGGATCTGCCGGCCGCTGAGCAGCGGTGTAGCGTGGTCCGAACCAATGGACACGCAACAACTTCGCTCCTATGGTTCTCGGCGTGCGCCGATCTGTTCGGCCAAAAGCCCCGACGACGGCCTTGACGGCAGGACTCGTTTTGGAGCCATTTGATACAGTCCACAGACTCCCCGTCGACTTGGCGGTGAATCGTTTCGTGCCAGCCACTCCTGTGAACAGCAGCCCGCGTGATCCCATTGCCACGGACTGGCGGGGGTAGAAGGACGCCTGTCGGATGTTTCCTGATCCGCGACGCGACGAACTGGGACGCGGGCCCGAGCGGAATTCCCAGATTCTCGACCCGTTGGAATTCCTGGCCGAGTTCACGCAGCATATTCCGCCGAAGGGCGCACATCTGATTCGTTATTGCGGCTGGTACGCCAACAGACGCAACCGGCCAGACTCACCCTAAGTGCTAGCACTGCAGGCTATTACACCCGATCGCAGGTATCCGCAGCAAGCGAAACCTGGGTGCAGCGAATCAAGTCGGGAACGCTGACCGTCGCCGATCTCGACGACTTGACGGACTTGGATACCGAGGAAGTCGTCGATCGCCTGAGCGAGTGGTGTCCCGTGCGGTTCTTGGAAGGCCGTCAGCGCAACAAACGCGAAGTCGGCTTGGCTCAGGCCCGACAACGCCAGAAGTACCTGCATTGCCTGCTGCTCACGACGGAAGCGGATCGGCTTACTTCGCTGGCGGCCATGACTTGCCTGCGGGTCCGCCGTTTGCCCGGATCCGCTGACAGCTGGCAGCTGACCTGCGGTGCCGGGTTCAACCTGTACCACGATCCGGATGGCTGGCGTCTGAAACTCCTGGAAGAACGGACTATCTTGTTAAGCGACGAGACGCTACGCAAACGCGGCTGGTCGCTAGGTTCGCGATAAAGCGTGGTTCGATCCGCGACTCAACGCACCGACCAGCTACGCCGGCTTGGTGCAGCACGACGGGCTGCTGTGGGTCAGCTACCACGCGTCGCACGAGGGCAAGACGAGTATCTATCTGGCCCGAGTCGAGATCCCCAAGCCTGCGGCCGTAGCGAGTTCGCGCCGAAACTGAAGTGTGGCGTTGCGCTGATTACATCGACGCGGCCCTGATCCGCAGCCGCGTGCCGACGGCCATCGGCGAGATGGAGATTCTGGGACGGCACGTCTTGTCCCGGTTTGCCGAGTTGTGTCGTCAGAGCGGAGAATAACTTGCACCTTGACCCCCAGATTGCGACTTCTAAGATATGGTGCATCTTCCTTTTCGCCGTTTGCAACAAAGTGTGCAGATCCTGGAAGGAAGCGCCTTATGAGATACAAAAGACTGTGGATCGGTCTAGGGACCGTGATCGGCCTGTCGTTCGCTGTGCTGGGCTACTACGGCAGAGAAATCTACCGGCAGGCGCCGCCCATTCCAGCGAGGGTTGTCACCGAGCAGGGAGTCACGCTATTTACCGGCCAGGATATCCGGGATGGGCAGAACGTCTGGCAGTCTTTGGGCGGCCACCAGTTGGGCAGTATTTGGGGGCACGGAGCCTATGTGGCCCCAGATTGGTCGGCCGACTGGCTCCATCGCGAGTGTATTTGGCTGCTGGACCATTGGAGCGAGAGGGAGCACGGTCGGTTTTATGAAGCCTTGACGTCGCCACAGCAGGCAGGATTGCAGGCGCTGTTGCGGGAAACGATCCGCACAAATACGTATGATGCGACGCGCGACGAGATCATTGTGTCGTCCGATCGGGCCGCGGCGATCGATGCGTTGGGGCGCTACTATGCGGCTATTTTCGGCGACGCCGAAAATTTTCCGCTGGAACTCGTTCGCTTTGCCGATGGCGGTATGACTCCCCCGCAATTGCGTAATGCTTATGCGATTCCGAAGCTCACGGTGCGCGATCCCGAGCGTCAACGCCTGCTCAATGCATTCTTATTCTGGGCTGCCTGGGCCTGCGGCACCGAGCGTCCGCGGGACGACGATTCGGTGCATCCAACGCGCGCCGTGTCCCTTGCTCCGCCGGTCACCTACACCAATAACTGGCCTGCCGAACCGCTGATCGATAACCGTCCCAGCGGGCCCGTTGTGGTCTGGTCCGTGATCAGTTTTGTGGTGCTGCTGGCTGGGATCGGTGCGTTGGCGTGGTATTACGCCATGCTGAAGAACCGCGAGGAAGAGCCGAGCGACTTGCCGGCATCCGATCCTTTGCTGGGCTTGAAGCCGACGCCTTCGATGCAGGCCACACTCAAGTATTTCTGGGTGGTGACGCTTCTCATTGTCATCCAGGTCGGCTTAGGCGCCATCACCGCTCATTATGGCGTCGAAGGCGAGGGGTTTTATGGAATTCCGTTGGCAGATTGGCTGCCTTACTCGGTCACGCGGACATGGCACACGCAATTGGCCATCTTTTGGATCGCGACGGCCTGGCTGGCAACCGGGCTGTTCATCGCCCCCGCCGTCTCCGGTTTCGAACCGAAGTACCAGCGAGCCGGGGTCAATTTTCTTTTCGTCTGCTTGCTGATCATTGTGGGCGGAACGCTTTTCGGCACCTGGTTCGCCACTCGGCAGAGAATGAGCCTGGAGATGAACTACTGGTTTGGGCACCAGGGATACGAGTATGTCGACTTGGGGCGCTTCTGGCAACTGTTTCTGCTGGTCGGGCTGTTTCTCTGGTTGGGGCTGATGGGCCGAGCCTTGGCGCCGGCATTCCGCAAGAAGGAAGAAAACAAGCACCTGTTGGCCTTGTTCGTCGTGGCTTCGGCGGCCATCGCGCTGTTCTACGGAGCGGGCATCATGTGGGGGCGGCAGACGAATCTTGCCGTCGCCGAGTATTGGCGATGGTGGGTGGTCCACCTGTGGGTGGAAGGATTTTTCGAGGTGTTTGCGACCGTCGTGATCGCCTTCCTCTTTACGCGCATGGGGCTCTTGCGGGCCAGTACGGCAACTGCCGCCGTGTTATTTTCCAGCACGATTTTTCTTACCGGGGGGATCATCGGCACGTTCCACCATCTCTATTTCACCGGTACTCCCACGGCGATCCTGGCGCTGGGAGCCACGTTCAGTGCCCTCGAGGTGGTCCCGCTGGTGCTGATCGGATTCGAGGCTTATGAGAACCTGACGCTCAGCCGCGCGCGGCCCTGGGTGAGAGCCTACAAGTGGCCGATCTACTTTTTCATCGGGGTCGCGTTCTGGAACCTGGTGGGTGCCGGACTGTTCGGATTCCTGATCAATCCACCCATCGCACTGTACTATATGCAGGGCTTAAACACGACCGCCGTTCACGGCCATACGGCGCTGTTCGGCGTGTATGGACTGTTGGGAATGGGGCTGCTGTTGTTCTGTTTGAAGGGACTGGCGACTCACAACGTCTGGCGGACCGGGGTGTTAAGTTTTTCTTTTTGGGCGATCAACATCGGCTTGGCGCTGATGGTGCTTTTGTCGTTGCTCCCGGTCGGCTTGGCGCAGACGTGGGCCAGCGTCGAGTACGGGCTATGGTATGCTCGGTCCGCCGAGTTCCTGCAAGACGACACGCTCCACGTTCTGCGCTGGTTGCGCGTGATCGGCGATACCGTTTTTGCACTGGGGATCTTTGGCTTCGTCTGGTTCGTGGCCGGCCTGAAGACGGGCTGGTCTTTCTCGGATCGGCGCGAGGAACTCGGCCAAGGGGGCGAAGAATTGGACGACGCGGTATCGGCCGCAAGCTCGTGATCGGGATCGAGCGGACCCAACTGGCATGGCGCACACCGCGAGGTGCAGTCGGAGACTTGCCTCAGCCACCGCCGCCCAGCTCGTCGGGTCCCGAAAAAGGTGTCAGACAACCGTTTCTTGCGGGAAAGGGCCGGTTTGGCTAAACTTGGGGCATGCGAAGACCGAAACGAGCAGCCGATGGTGGATTGGCTTGCCACGTTCTGAACCGTGCCAACGCGCGGATGACGATCTTCGAGGACGACGAGGATTACGCGGCCTTCGCGCAGGGGCTCGAAGCGGCCGTGGAACGTACGCGAATGTGGCTGTTGGCGTATTGCTTGTTACCCAACCATGGGCATTTGGTAATCTGGCCGCAAGAAGACGGAAGATTTTCCCGGTACACGCCCCTGGCTGACGATTACGCACACGCAACGTTGGCACGCTCACCGCCGCAGTACGGGCAGTAGCCACGTGTACCAAGGATGGTTCAAGTCCTTTCCGGTGCAGGGGGACGAGCATTTCTACACGGTTTGTTGGTACGTTGAGCGGAACGCGTTGCGAGCGAATCTTGCCCCTGGCGCGGAACGCTGGCGTGGGGGCAGTCTGCACCGCGGGAAACATGGTACGGCGAAGAAGATGTCGTTGTTGGCGGCTTGGCCATTGCCGCGTTGGCCGGGCTGGGTCGAGCACATCAACAGACCGCAAACCGAGGCGGAGTTGGCGGCGCTGTGTCGTTGCGCGGAACGCCGCAGTCCATTCGCCAAGAGAGCTTGGTGCGACCAGGTAAGAATAGGGTGTCACACCATTCCTTTGCCCGCAATTCCCTTGCCCTAATTCGGTATGGATGATAGTCCTGCATCGCTAGCGTTCAGAACGCCCCTTTTTTTGCGCGGAGCCCATTATGAGCGATTTCACCGGCCGCTGGTTCACGACGTTTGGGCGAATGGAGCAGGTACAGTCCGGCGAGCACGTCAAGGGGACGCGCTGCGTGCCAGCATTGATTGGGACGTGATTGAAAGCAAGTTCCTCTTCGACGAGATCAAGGACTCAGGCGCGGTCGTGGTCGATACG
>Ga0351914_1124_pt2 | contig 13076 bp, 10 predicted proteins | sample TotcelHT113001M5_FD_205824 | JGI IMG/M metagenome (GOLD analysis project Ga0351914, IMG submission 205824) | Enriched cells from coal bed in the Powder River Basin, Montana, United States - Total cells T11 rep1 HSBNCT.T11.300.1.M5 ... | reverse complement strand
GCGGCACAACGCGCACCCCATCGTGTTGTGATCCAGGCGGTCAAGAAACAGGTCGTAGATCGCTTGCTGCTCCTCTGCAAAGATGCCGAGTTACGGCTGGACGTCGTGCAGAGCGAATGCCTGGCCCTGCACAATCTGGCCGTGTACGAGTTTTTTGGCGCCGTCTCCCCGCCCGGCGCCCCGACGGACGCGGTGGCCCTCTTGGACATTGGCGCGCGAGCGACCAACCTGGTGATCAGCTCCCCGGAAAGCACCTGGTTCCGGAGCATTGGGGTTTCCGGAGAAAACTTCACGAACGCGTTGATTCGGCCGTTGAAGCTGACTCATGAACAGGCCGAGCAGCTGAAGCGAACCCCGACTCGCGCCCGCCGCGTGTACCAGATCTATCAATGGCTCGAACCCGATTTCGTCCATCTGGTGGACGAAGTGGAGCGGTCGTTGCAAGCCTACCAGCGGCAACATCCCGAGACGCCTGTCGCTCAATTGCTCGGACTCGGCGGCGGTTTTCGCCTGCACGGACTCCTGCGGCGATTGTGCCGCGCGTCGTAAGGTCAACCGATGGAGATTCATCGCGCGAAATTCACATTTCCCTCATCAGATCTTCACCGGCAGACGGTCCAATTCGGATCATCTCAGCACCGTCTGGGACTTGTTTGCGGGAGGACCAGAAAGAGAAAGGAGGTCAGCCGACAGCAAGGCAGCAGAGGAAATTGATGCCCCAGTGGCAAGCGGGAGGAGCCGTAACGGCCTCCCTGGATGACGCGACCGTGTTGGAATGAAATTCCGATTAGACCCAGTTCATTTTTTCAGGAGCGAAGACAGATGTCGAAACGAAACCATGGATTTACGCTTGTCGAATTGTTGGTGGTGATCTCGATCATCGCCGTCCTTGCGGCGCTGCTGCTGCCCGCCTTGTCGGCGGCCCGCGAAGCAGCCCGCTCGAACACCTGCCGCAACAACCTGCGGCAGATTTTTGTCAGCATGGCGACCCACGCAGATCACGATCCGCTCGAGCGGTACTGCAGTGGCGCGTTCGACGGCCGTCGCGACGGCGTCGTCGATACCTACGGCTGGGTGGCCGACATGGTCAACTCGGGAAGCGGCAGACCCGGCGACCTGCTCTGCCCCTCCAACCCGTACAAGATCTCCGAGAAGATCAACGATTACCTGGGCGTGGCGACGTCGGTTGCGTCCGAAGGTGGTGACCCGGCCAAGGTCAACTCGGGTTGCAACCTTGTCCTTCAGACGCTGAGCGGTTCGGCGCTGACCGAGGGAGTCGTGAAACACATCATGGACAAAGGCTACAACTCGAACTTCGCCTCGAGCTGGTTCCTGGTTCGCGGCGGGCCGGCGCTGAGCTTCGTCAGCAATAACGTAGTGTACCCCAACGGCGGGGTGATCAAAGGCTTGGGGGGAAGTAAAGGCCCCTTGTCGCGGGCTACGGTCGAGCAGGGCTATCATCCCTCGTCCATGATCGCCTTGAAGTTCGACGCGAATGTAGGCGATACGAAAGAGGCCATTCTCGAGGACAATCTGATCGGCGCCGACGGCCGAGTCTATGGCCGCAAGGGGGATCGAACGGTCGAGTCCTTCAATGACGGACCGGTCCGAAATCAGCCGAATATGAAGACGTTTACCAACATGGCCTGGGGCAAAGGCGGCGATGTGATGGTAATCGAGCCTGGCGTGACCAATCTGTACGCCGTCGAACAACCGCCGGTCGGCACGGTGGTCACTTATCCCTGGGCAAACCTGCAGGACTGGCGGGACATTGCCCCCACCCATGCCGGCAGCGCGAACATCCTGTTCGCCGACGGGAGTATTCGCTCGTTCAAGGACACCAACCGAGACGGCTATCTGAATCCCGGCTTCCAGATTGATCCCACCATCACGGAAGCCGAAGTGGCCTCGACCGGCTATCGGCCTGGCCCCGTGGAACTGTCCCCGACCCAGATTTTCAATGGCGTGTTTGTCGAAAAGCAAACACTCAAGGGCAACTTGGACTGAGAGACTTTTGCGATGCACATCTGGCGCCGATTCTCTGTGGGGCTCACGCTCGTAGGATTGCTGGGCTGTGGGGGCAACGAATCGTACCTTCCCCCACCACGGATATCCAACGACGAGGAAGAATCGGCGGCCGTTGTGCCTCAGCCGACGGCGGCAACAACGGCAGCCTCCGCCGACGCGGTCTCCGCAGGGCAACTTGCGGAGGCCGTTGCCGCGAAGGCAAGGCCATCCCCGCCGGCGCCGGACGCGAACTTGCCCGCTGGGCAAGTCGCGACGCCGGCCGCCGGCGTCATGCCGGACTCCTCCGCCGTTTCGGCGGAGCATCAAGCCTCCTTGTCCGAACGGGAAGGGAGGCAGAGGGTGATCGACCAGTTATCCCAGATCGGCCGCGCGTGGCAGATGTACGAGGGACGCAACGAGTCCCCGCCGCCGCAATTCTTCGGCCCGCAACGATTCAGTTGGCGCGTGCTGCTGTTGTCGGAACTGGGCGAAGACGATCTGTATTCGAGGTTTTCCCTGGTTGCCCCTTGGGACGGGGAGCCCAATCGCGGGCTGTTGGCGCGCATTCCCAGCGTGTTTCGCTCTTTCGATGACCCGCAGGGCCGCACGACGATGGTCCTGGTGACCGGGCCCAATACGCTCTACCCCGGAGAACAAACCGCGCCGCTTCGTGACGGGGCAGAAAACACCATCCTGGTGATTGCCGTCGCCGCGTCGCGAGCCGTTCCCTGGACCGCGGCGCAGGACTACGAATTCGATGCCGCTTCGGCTCATGAGGACCTGTTCGGCCTGTATCAGGACTGCTGTTACGCCTTGTTCGGCGGCAAGACCGGCGTGCGGCGAATTCCCGCCACGATTTCGGACGAGCAGCTGCTGGCTCTGCTCACCCCGGATGGAGGCGAGTCGATTTCGGCTTTGGACGTGACGCGGGCGGCGACGCCGGAGCCGGACGACGAGCTGCGCCGATACCTGCGAGAACATCCCGTCGTGCGTTTTGCGCATCGGCAGGCCGACTCCATCGCCACGGCGCCCTCGGTGTCAAGGCCGGCCACGGGACCGGCCGCAGCGGCATCTGGCGCAGCGGTACCTGCCACAACCGATGCGGCCGCTGGCCACAGATCCGTTCCCGCGACCGCCGACGGGCTGTCTCGACTGGCCGTTCCTGATCCGACGGTCCAGCAATTCGCTCGCCGCGTGTTGCGGGAAATCCATCACCGCGATTACGAAGAAGCCACGACCGCCGAAACAAAACGCAAACTCGCCGAAAAACTGCTCGCGCTGGGCCAGTCCCTGAATGAGGATCCTGCCGGACGATTCGTCGCGTTACAGGCATGCCGAAAAATCGCCATGGAAGCTGGCGCGATCTCGACGGGATTGGCCGCCGTCGAAGCGATCGTACGCAACTTTGAATGCGACGGCGTGAGAGAAAAAGCGGAGGTGTTGAATGGCAGTCTGGGGCAAAACGTCTCGGAAGCCGAGAACCAAGAGATCCTTCGCGTGGCCGGACCTACGTTCAAGGCGGCCCTACAAGCGGACGCGCATGATGCGGCGGAACAGATTCTGGCGGCCGCGTTGGCCGCAGCGAGGCGCCTGGGTGACACGAAATTGATCGCAGAACTGGCGACGGTTCGAAAGGAACTGATGGCGGCGCGGAAAGCGTGGACAGCCGTCGAAGACCACATCGTCATCTTGCAGACCGCCCCCCATCACCCCGCTGCAAACCAAGAACTGGGCGCCTACTATTGCTTCGTCAAGCAGCGTTGGGATGACGGTTTGCCGTTGCTGGCACGCAGCGACAATCCCCGTCTGGTCGCCATCGCGAAACTGGAAGCCGATCGGCCTCAGACGCCGGACCAGCAAATCGCCGTCGGCGACGCTTGGTGGCAGCTGGCTGAAACCGCTCGCGAACATGCTTCCGCTATGCGGTCGAGATCTGCGTTTTGGTATCGCCAAGCGCTGCCGGCCCTGGCACCCGGTCTGGAGCGAATCAAAGCGGAAACTCGGATGGCCCGCGCGGCAGCCGACGAAGTAGGGTTCGCCCAAACATCGACCGGGAACGAAACCCGGAAGTGATGCTTGCGGCTCACAATGCCCCGGTACAAAGTCACTGGCATGGGGCTATCGCTCCTGATAGCGACCGAAAATGGCCAGATTGGCTTCCTGCTCGTACAGCAGGGCGTCGTTTTCGATGATCGCCGGGTCACCGTTCTCTCGCAGCAGGAACGACAGTGCGTACACCAACGTCTTGGGAAACCGTTGTCGAGAATGCCGGTATTCGTGGCACAAGACCGCCGCGATGGTGCCATCGTTCTCGGCAAACAAGCCGCTGAAGACCGTCAATTCGCCGCGCAAGGCATCGTATTCTCCCAATTGGCCGGTTGCGCTGCCGCGGGCCCTCGCGCGTTTGGTGAAGTGCAACTTGCCGTCCCGATGCGAGCGCCGAACCCAAGCGGCCACTTCCGGGTTCACTTCGTCCAGGATCGCCAACGCGGGTGCCAACGCCTGCCACCGCGCCGAATCGCTGGTCTCGGCATACATGCAGTGGGGATGAGAGGTGCAGAACGGATCCAGTTTCCTCGCCGGATGCAGGCAGCGGAACGTCGGCATCGGGCCATCGCCGCTGGCTTGCCAAACTTGCAACAGGCCGAACATCGCCAGGACGGCAACGCAGTACTTCAGACAGTAGCGTGGAACGTTCCTGCAGTCCGCTGCGACACGCCGCGTCCTCGCACCGACGCCGTCAAGAAGCGAAATATCTCTCGGCGCCACGCGCCCCACTGCCGGTTGCCACGCCCCTGCGGTGCTCATCGGACCTCCTCTTGCGGAGACACTCGCTGCCCCCAATCACCTGAGCCGTCTGGATTCGAGCGGGATCGGTTCAGAACAGCAGGAAAGAAGCAGGGCGAGCCGGCTGCCGGAACCATCTTCATCAAATCTTAGCAAATGAACGACGGCTTGCCTAATACCAATTGCTCGCAAATTGGCAAGGAAGACAGAGAATTCACAGACTCTTCTTCGTAAATTCACACGTTCTTCATGGATCGCCAGCAATCGAGCGAATGGAATCCTTCCGTGCTTTCTACACAGAACATTCACGGCCCGTTCATCGCACCTTCACACGAGACCGCTAGACTCCGGCCGTCGCTCAGGAAGCGACGTAGGCGTCCTCCACCGAGGATTCGCTGGAACAAGAGGTGGTCTTTCATGGTATGGAAAGGGAATTAGGAATGAGAGATTTTGGAAAGCGTTCGGCGTTCACTCTGGTCGAACTCCTGGTGGTCATCGCCATCATCGGGGTTCTGGTGGCACTGCTGCTGCCTGCGATTCAGTCCGCCCGCGAGGCTTCGCGGCGCGCCTCGTGCCAGAACAACTTGAAGCAGATCGGGGTGGCCAGCCAGAACCACCACGACACGTACCAGTACCTTCCCGGCGCCGCGTGCGATGGTCCCCACGTGACCTGCTGTAACGCGACCGAGCGAGTTGGCTGGGCCTGGTCGTTCTATCTCACGCCGTTCATCGAGCAGGGGGCGGTTTTTGACGAGCCCGACACCAGCGCCGGTGCGGCGGTCGTTGCCACCTCGGTGATTCCCACCTACTATTGCCCGACACGGCGGGCACCCAAGCTGTACGGCGCCTACGCCAAATGCGACTATGCGGCGAATGCCGGTACGGACATGAACGGGACGGATGGGGCGTTTCTTCGCCAGTGGATGGGATTGCCGAAACCTGCGGACAGCATTCTGAATCCGGCCGACCAGCACCGTCGATTCGCCGATATCAAGGACGGCTTGTCGAACACGCTGTTGGTTGGGGAAAAGCAGCTTCACGCGACGACCTTTGGCATCGCAGGCGGCGACAACGAACGCTGGAATAATGCGGGCTACGACGAGGACGTTGTCCGTTGCGGCTACCAGACGCCCGAACCGGACGACCTGCATCCCGACGATACGAAACCAACGTTTTGGTCCCGGAGGTTTGGCGGTCCGCATCCCGCGGGCGTGAATGTGGTTCGCGTGGATGGTTCGGTCGACGTCGTCTCGTACGACGTGGCTGCCGACGTCTGGTTGAATTTCTGCAGGATCCGCGACGGGAACCCCCTGCCGAGCAAGTTCTAGGAAAGGAAGATCCATGCGACGTTTCATGTCTGCTGTGTTTGCCCTGGCCCTGCTGGCCGTGATCGGCTGTGGCGGTGGCGAGGAGGTCGGGAAGCCGGATTCTGTGACGGAGGACCAAATCCGCGAGATGGACCGGGTCCAGGAAGAAGTTGATGCGGCCGAGCGGGAGCACCGAAAGCTCAACCCGTGAGTTAGCCGCTCGCCAGCGAACGTGGGCGTCGAATACGGGCCGTGTCGCGACCGTCCCGGCCGTATTCGGCGCTGCTCAAGCTGCAGCACCGAAAAACAATAGGAACCAACATGAGAAAAGCTTTAAAAACGCGACAGAAAACGGGGTTCACGCTGGTCGAACTCCTGGTAGTCATCGCCATCATCGGCATCCTGGTGGCCCTGCTGCTGCCGGCGATCCAAGCGGCCCGGGAAGCGGCCCGCCGCACCCAGTGTTCCAATCACATGAAACAGATCGGCTTGGCCCTGCACAACTATCACGAGTCATTCCAGAAATTCCCCTACGGCTGGGATAACCGCGGCGTGGGCTGGACGTTGCACCTATTGCCGTTCCTCGAATTGAACAGCATTTACAGCACGATCCATTTCCAGGAGAGCGGTCCGGGCAACTGGGATTCCGGCTCCGAAAACCAGGTCGCCTGCGAAACGGTGATTCCCGTGTATCGCTGTCCGACGCTGCCGCTGGCGGAGCACATGGACTACAACGGCATCGCGCGGCGCGTGCCCGCCAGCTACCGCGGTTGCGCGGGGTCAGAAGCGAGCAGCGATGATACCAGCACGATTGTTATTCCCGGTTCCAAGTCCCTGGAAAACCTCAAGCAAAACGGGACTTTCTATGCCTGTAGCAGTGTCCGCTTTCCCGATGTCTCCGATGGCACCTCGAACACGATCTTCGTGGGCGAGTCCCTCACGGATCCGGAATTCGTCAAAGACGGCCAGGGCATGGATTTCTGGTACATCGGTTCTCCGTCTCCAAATCGCCCTGCCGCGGAACCGCTGCCGGCAGCAACTCCGGCCAGCGGTCGGGGCTGCTGCCCACCGCGCTGCTGCGAGGCGTGATCGACGAATGGGAATCCGATGTCAAAGCAGAACTCGGCTACGAAGCATTTCCGGTGATGTGCCGCGGGGGGGGACGAACACGATCCGCTGACTCTCCAAGGCCGCGAACGCTGGCTGACAGATCTCTGTACGCAGTTGGACGTGACCCGCGAACAACTCGCGGGCTGGTTCTGGTCCACTGCTACCGCGACGCCATCGAACCTCGTGTCTCTTAGCAGACCCTGCCCACGTGAATCGTCGATGAAGCGAAGATGAAAGATGGGTGAAGTTGGGGCACGGTGAAGTTGGGACACAGCATTTTTGTAGAGGATATCAATATCCCACCGATTATGGGATCTCCAAGGCCTGCCCTTGAAGCTGATCGGCCAACAGCGTCGGAGAAAATGCTCCGCCCAGAGCGTTCGTACACGAAGACTACTAACGCCGGGCGGTGCGTCGACCTGTTTTGCCCGCGGGCACAAAGATGCTGCGGGACGGGAAGGCGGCCGGGTCGGTCGTGCGGCATCCGCCGCGGTCGAGCGAGCTCGGGCCACGCGAAAGCCCAGGTTGTTGTTCCGCCTCTCGGGCGCGTTCCTGTTGCGATTGGCCGGCCGACAGTTGTCGCCGTTGTTCAGAACCGCCAAGGATCTTACCAGCCTTCGTCGGAGCGCAAATGTCGTTTCGCAGCGTCTCGCTTTGTTTTCTCTGTGGCTCTGTGTTTTCAACTCTTGAGCGATTCGCTTCCATACCCATTGACGATCCGACGGACCCCGTCAACGAGCCGTACTTCGTGGAAGTTGATCAACCGGGCGAAGTGAGGATTCAGCAGGCGCAGATGTAACAGCGTTTGCGACTTGTCGATGGGGGGAATTTCGCTTTTTGCTTTGAGTTCTACGACAACGAGTCCGGCGATGCGGGCCTTGTTGCCGGCGGTGAACTTCTGAGCATCGCAAGGCTGCGCCTCCATTGAAGTTACCTCGGCCTTACAGTTTGAATGCAAAACCCGTCGATTCTCCGAGGATATTCCGAATGGTTCTTGCCCCCGGATGTCGCTGTTGGTGATTTGGTCGTTGCACCGCAAATAGACCAGCGCCAGCCGCTGACGGTCGTTCAGCGGTAATGTGGCGAACTGGTTCAGCCAAGTGACAGCCTCCGGGCTCATCAGCATGTGGTTGCGGAACATGACCCAGAACGAGGATCGCTTGTCGTCAAAACGCGGCGGCTCCAGGTTCGCCCGACGCATGGCTTCGAGCATGGCCCGAATGCCGCTGCCCCGGTTTTCCACCAAGTGGAGGTCCTCCATCAGACGCATGAGCACGCTGTTGCGGGTCGAGTTTTCCTCTTCCAGATTCTCCTCGGTGACATTCCCGAACAGTCCGCCGGGACTTTGGACCTCCAAGCGGTCGGCGAACAAACGCACCTGGATGTAGCTGACCTCCTCGTCGAAGGTCGGCTGCGCGCGGGCGCTGACGTAGCCGAAGATCTCGTAATCCGTCATTTGCCGGTTCGTGTTGCCGACTCGGATGTATGAGCCCTTCTGCAAACCGGCGGGTTTGTAGTAGCACGGTCGCTGGGCGGTGGGCACATCGGCGATGTCGACCGCAACGACGGTTTTGCCGTCAATGTCTTCCACCGTAAAGTCCGGTCGCAGCGCCGGTTCCATCTCGCTGGACGCCAGATCGCCGATCTCCGCTTGCAGCCGGAGCGGATTGGTTACGCCGACAACGCTGAAATCGGTGCTTTCGTCCAAGCCGAACAAAATGACACCACCGCCCGTTCGGTTGGCGAACGCGGACAATGCCTCGTACAGCCGTTTCGGTGTGCCGGCCCGGGCCGATAAGCCAATCGCAGACCTTGTTAATTTCGCGTTAAGGCGCGGCCGGAAAAGTCGGCCGGCTTGTGTTCCTGGAGTTGGATGGTCGCTAAGATGTGATGAACTCTCTTTTTCGCGAGCGATGCATCCCGTTCAAACAAGTAGAATGTCCCTTCTTCATCACCCCCTGTTCACCGCCCGACGCAATTCGGCCAAGCTACGCTTAGCTCATCCTCGTCTCGGGTTTCCCCTTCTTCCGATTCTCCCATTTCGCCGCCGCGTGCTGAATCTCGCGGTGATGGCGGAGCGTGCCTTGCAGAACCTCCGTCATGGCGTTCGAGAATCGCCCCGACGGGTCGCCGCCGAAGACGTGGGCCAGTTCGTGCAGGTATGGTCTCTGGATTTGCTGTCAAGAGCTGCGCCAAGACCGCTGGGAACTGGTGAGTTTGAGCCAAGATGCTCGGCTTCGCCTGGCTAATCTTGCCGCTGGATCTCGCCCCAGCGGTAGAAGGCGAAACTGTGATTGGCCGCGTCGATGACCGAGCCGTCGGGACGCGTGTCGAAAACGGTGTGCTTCATCGGTTCCTCGTGAATCCGATAGAACGGGGCCATCCAGATGTTCGGCGTGTTGCGGATGCGGAAGCCGGTCATCTGGGCGGTTTGTTCGTCGGAGCCGGTGGGGTGGATCACTGCGAAGATCAGGGCGATGCGGTCCGAGTCGATGATCTCGTTCATGACGCCTTCCGCCGGATAGTCCCCCTCGCCGTAACCGGTGGCGTAGAAGGTCACGTCCCGCGCGCCGATCATCTGCAGGGCCTTGTCCGTCTGGTGCTCGGAGCACAAGCCGTAGCCGACCAGCGGCTCGCGGTTGCGGTCGATCACCACGCCCTTGTTCAAGCCCCCGCCGGTGGCGGTCCACACTTCCAGGATGGTGCCGCCTCCGGCGCCGGTGACCAAGAGGCTGGTGCAGGCGTTGACATTCGTCCAGGCGATGCTGCTCCGCCGCCCCGCGCGCCACCGCAAGCCGATGGCCCCGGTGTTGCCGCCGTGGCCGCCGCCACGCCCCACCGCCGAGATGCTCAACTGCCGCAGATGCACGTCCGCCTCGGGATCGTCGGGCGTATCGAGGATCGGGCGGGGAACCGCCGCATCGGTGAATCTCGGCGTGTTCGGCTGCACGAGGACGTGCGATAGGATGGCGTGTTCGCCGACCAAGCGGGTCTTGGGACGCAGCAGTACGGTGTCGGTCAGGCGATACGTCCCCATCGGCAGGAAGACGGTGTCAGCCGCTGCGACGGCCCTGCGGAGTGCTTCGGTGTCGTCGGCCTCGCCATCCCCTTTCGCGCCGAACTGGCGAACGTTTGCTGCCTGCGAGACGTCGATGAACGGTGGCACGGAATTCCAGGTCGGCAGCTCCGACTGCACGGTCACCATGCCGCCGTCGGTGACCTTCCCCTCGTCGATGACCCGGCCCTCGGCATAGGTCGGGATCGAAACGACTCCGTCCGGCTTGCCGGCCAGCGTCTGTTGCGGCGAGCGATATAGCACGGTGGTGTTCAGGCCCTTGAGGTTCTGGACGAAGACTCGCGGCCCCTGCGTGGGCACGACGACGCCCTCCGCGCAGTTCCGTATTTCACACCCGATCATCGCCAACCGATAAGGCCGGCTGTGCTTGAGGGCCACGGGCGCGGAGTCAAAGGTGCAGCCGACCCACAGTCGCGAGCTGCCGTGCGGAGCGTAGTAGGCGGCTTCCTTCTGACCCGCGAATCGGCAGTTGATGATCGAGCCCCACTCAGCGATCTCGACCAAACCGAACCGCCCGCCGCGCACCTCGCACTGCATGGTCCGCGGCCCGCCCATGATCGCGCAGTACGTGTCATCGGCCAAGTCGAAGTGAAGGTTGTACAGGGCCGACCCTTGAGCGTTGTTGTAGTGAATGACGCAGGCCCCGGAATTGCCCGGCTCGACACGCAAGCGGAGATTGCGGACCTGGGACCAGAAATTGTTGCCCGGCCCGAAACCCGGATGCACCTTGTTCTGATCGGACCGGGCTGCGTCGTAGTCCTCCGGCCATCGCCAGGGCCAGCCGGGGAACTTCTTCTGGCCGCCCTTGTAGAAGGCGATCGGATCGCGGGGGAACGGGTCGGGATTCTCCGGGCAGTCGGGCCGGGCGGCGGACAGACGCGACAGGAAGACGTTCTTGACCTGCGCCGCGTCGCCGTAGCCCGGCGTATGGGCCCCCAGCAGAATCGTTGCCGGGTTACTCGCATCGGTGTCCAACTGCACGCCGGCCCAGAGGACGATCTGTTTCGACACGCGGTACGTCTTGCCGCGTCCGAACAGCACGCGAACCGGGTTGTGCCAAACGCCGTCGTAACCGTCGTCGACCGTTTTCTGGATCGCCTGCGTATCGTCGGCCACGCCGTCCCCCACGGCCCCGTAATCGTCCACACATCGCGTGCAGGACGGTAGGTTCGCCTCCACCTGCCCCAAACCTGTCAAGCTGACCAGCAAGACACCGCTGAGCGCTGCCTGAATCACGATCCTGCTCCTGTGTTGTGACATTGGTTTCCGGCCCGGCGGTGAAAGGCCATCGCCTTGGGCATCCTCCCTTGGGCGTCGCCTCGCCGCAGGGGAAATCTCTTTTTCCGCATCGTGGTAGCTACGGGCCGTGTCGAAGGGACTCCCGCCGTGCAAGTTTGCTGTCGTAGTTCATTGCTTCGTCTTCTCCGGGCCACCAGCGCCGGTAGCACACCATGATAGATTACGGCAATCGCCGCAGCAGAGCAACGGTAGCAGCGGGGCTTTGTGCAATTCGCCACCCAGGGCCGCTAGGCCGACGCCCCGTCGTATGTCCGCCGATTCGGGGGCGGAGGACAGGCGAACGGCGCGAGTCCCGACCGGTATCGGGAATGTCGAGCGGGTAGAATCAGCTTGCCATCTGCTGGATCAACTGCGGGCAGCGAGCCTGCAACTCGGAGGGTTGGCCCACGCTTGGTCGATACACTTAACCCTCACCCTTACTCGGATACCCTTAACCGACTTACTTACTCGTCAAGGCGTCGACCGATGAACCGATGACCGATGAAAGCGGTTCGGTTAAGTGTATCCGAGTAAGTGTGGCGATGAAGTGTACGGTTAAGTGTTGCCGACCAAGAGTGAAGTCCCTGGCGCAGCCGGTTAAGTTCAGGGCATGACCAGCGACGAGGAGACACGATGGCGAAGAAGCGGCCGGCCCGGTTTTCCAGCGGCGAGATCAGCATCCTGCGGATGCTCTGGGAACAGGGGGAGGCGGCCCTTTCTGAAGCGCACCGGGCGATGGAGTCGCTGGGCCACCAGGTGGGATACACCACGGTCCAGACTCGCCTGGAACGGCTCGTGCAGGAAGGGGCCGTCGCCAAGAGCCGGTCCCGACCGGCGAAGTACTCGGGGGCGGTCTCGCCGGAGGAGGTCAGCGAGCCCCTGCTGAACCTGCTGGTCGAGCGGGTCAGCGGCCCGGTGCCGTTGGTGGCCCAGTTGCTGCAGGACGCCTCGCTGACCCGGGAAGATCTCCGGGAACTGAAACGGCTGATCGGAGGAGCGGAACAGAACCTTCGCGGCAAACCTCAGAAGGGAGAGTGATCATGGACCCTTGGCCGTTGGCGATCCTGCGCGGTCTGGCGCGGGCGGCGCTGATCCCGTTGGCGGCCGCCGGCGCGGCGGGCTGGCTGGTGCGACGGCACTGGCCGCAGCATCCCCGCGAATGCCGGTTGGCCTGCGTCGAGGACAGCGAGTCGCCCCACGGGAAAATCGTCGTCGTGCCTGCCCTGGCCACGTACTCCCATTCGGCCTCGGTTAGCAGCCGATATCCGTCGCCGCCCGAGATCCTGACCGTCGCATTGGCGATCGTTTGGCCGTCTCGCTGGATATTGGTCAGTTCGTAATAGGGCGGCAACTTTTCCAACACGCTCAGCTTGTTACAGAATTCGATGGCATCGAACCAGCTTACCTGTTCGACTGGCAAATCCGACGTGTCCATGCCGCGGACCTTGTCGCTCCCGCCGCCCTATTACGAACTGACCAATATCCAGCGAGACGGCCAAACGATCGCCAAT
>Ga0351914_1231_pt1 | contig 13686 bp, 10 predicted proteins | sample TotcelHT113001M5_FD_205824 | JGI IMG/M metagenome (GOLD analysis project Ga0351914, IMG submission 205824) | Enriched cells from coal bed in the Powder River Basin, Montana, United States - Total cells T11 rep1 HSBNCT.T11.300.1.M5 ... | reverse complement strand
GGAGGCGCGCAACCCGAGACGTCCCAAACCACGCGGATCTTTCGCTGGGGTGAAGAGATCGGGTTTGATTACTCCCCGCCCGGCGCCACCCGGTGGGGCGGGAGCGCCCGGTTTGACGACACCCATACCACCGGGAATTTGGCCACCTCGTATCGCACCGCCACCGCGGAGGTCAGGGTGGGGAAATATCTGCCGTACGACACCACCGTGGACCTTTCCGTTAGAAGCGGCTATTCCTGGGGGCAAAACCAAACCTCCGCAATCCATAGCGGCGGTCTGCGTTTATCCATTAACGCCTTCGAGAATTGGCTGATATTTGTGGAAGGGCGGCTGTGGTACTCCAAGGTTCCCCAGGAGGTCACGGGGTTCGCCTCTATCCCCAACCCTGCCTATGAAGTGCGCAGCGGCGGCGAACGCCGGCTCACCTGGGGAGAAGCGGCGCCGGTCCATGGGGTGTTTCCCTCGACAGGCTTGAGGGGCGTAGGAACCTTAACCGGCGTGGTGTTCCACGATAAAAATGGCAACGGCCTTTATGATGCCGGCGACATCCCTCTTAAGGATACGGTGATCCGGCTGGATGACGGGTTTATCGTGGAGACCAATTCCCAAGGCCGTTACTATTACCCCAATGTGGTGGCCGGTGAACATTCTCTGCAACTCGACCCGGAATCATATCCGGTGTACCTGACCAGTAAATTTCCGGAAGGGATGCGGTGTAAAATATTCCCCCGGGAAAAGCGCCAGATTGACTGGCCGCTTTCCGGGAAATGAGAGCGATTTGACCTCAACCCAGCGATTTTCTTAGTCAGCGCCCTTCCTGCTCACCCGCTTGCGGCTTTCACTTTTCACTCCAAGCACAAAATTAATTGCCTGGCTGCGGCAGGGGCATGGCGTGCTGCGCCCTTAACCGCGTGAGCCTTTGGGCCACGTTGAACCAGAGCGGGCAGGGGTGGGGTGAAGAGAGTGGCGGGGAAAACTGCCGGACGGAAATTTATTTGACCGGCCAGGCTATGCCGGCGGCATGACTCTAAGGAGTTGACAAGGTGTAAACCACCCGGCCGACATACGTGCCGGGAGGATAATACGTCTCATTCCGGTAATTGAAAGAGTAGGTGCCGGTGCGGTCACCGGAACCGGTCCATTGGCCGATTTTTTGATTGGTGCGATCGTTAAACCCGCCAGCGGGGAAGTCGCCGGTGGCTCGCCACGAAATATTGCTGAAGGGAATGACATTGTCGCCATTGGACAACGGCGTAGCCGAATCAGCGGTCAGCGTCACGGTTTGCCCTCGGGGAACCAATCCAGCCGCTCGCACCGGTATCCCCTGGGGATCGCCATCCACCCGGTAACTGCCGGGTAAATCGCTGAGATTGAAACCTATGGTATCGATCGTGCTCCCCCCCTGACCAACCTGAAGGAAGAGGATTTGGGGGATAGTGATCCGGAATTGCAGGTCCACCCGGGCCTGACCGCTGCCGACACTCAAAGCCTGGGCCGCGTGGAGTAAGGAAGCTTTCCCCCCGCAGAAATAAACTGCGAGGGCAAGGATACAGACCATTGATAACTTGGTTCGATGCATAATTGTGGCCTCAGTTATCATGATCCAGGCTTAAATGTTGCAGTTCAGCGCTCAGCGCACATACCTTCAGAGAATCTTGGCCTGAAGGCGTCCAAGTCCCGCGCTAGTTTATATCGGGTTATGATCACGAGAATATGATTTTTTTCCCGCCTAATGTCAAATTAAATTGTCCGGCCCCTCTTTCTTCCCCCGTTGGCTCCGAAAAATGAGAACCCTCTTTAAGTTATTTCAAAGCACTGTCGATAGGACTGGTAAATCTTGAACCTGGAGATCAACAATGAACCCGGGGCCCCACAAGAAGAGTTCCTGGCTGGCCAACGCCCTCCGGTTTGTCCTCCCCGGATTGGTCGCCCTGTTGCTCCTCGCCGCGCCGGGACACGGGGCCTCCAGCCAAACCTCAGCGTTTGGCGACACCCCGCTCCAGGGGCAACCCGAACCAAAGATGGGCCCCGGCTGGGGGCCGTCCAGTTCCCGTTGCCCCCTGGCGCCGGCGTCCGCCTTCTCCTTACAGGCCAATTTACGCAAGTATCTGGAGACCTGGCCGACCCCAGGGTCTACGGCTACCGAGGCTTGGCCGGAATATGTCCCGGAGGAGGGGGAAGACCTGGATTAGCAGCCGGATGTTAGGGCGCAGGGCGCTGCAGCAGACTTATAGGGAATGCCCCAGTTCCTTCCTCTTGTTCTTTTCGCCGATGAGGGAGGAAGGGCAGGGGGGAGGGGTGAACAAAAAAACTTTTTGTTAAGGCTAGAACATCCAGCCGGTGGGCTGGAGTGAGGCGATGCCAACCAGTCGCCTCAAATGCACCCGCCGCACAGGCCGTCGATATCTCCGGTGTGCAGATTGCAGAAATCCTGACCGCATTTGGTGCAGTCATCCACATACGGCTCCAGGCAAAAGTCGCATTGACGCTCCCGCTTCACCTCGTAATCGTCAGGGTGCCGCGGTTTTTCACAATCATGGTTATTTTTAAGGTGCGCGCCGATCTCCGCCTTGCTCAATTCCACGTCTCGATTCCATCTCGACCTTAGGCCGCAATGATTGCAGGTCGCACGGTGCCGCCACATAGTCTCTTCCTTTATCTTAATGGGCCAGGGCCCGGCGGGCCGCAGCAATATCCGCGTGGATTTGGGCCGCCAGGGCCTCCAGGGAAGGGAAACGCTGTTCCTCCCGGAGGCGGGTGACGAACTCCACTTCCAGGGATTCTCCGTACAGGTCGCCGGAGAATTCCATGAGGTGGACTTCCAGGGAGAGTTCGCCATTGTCAAAGGTAGGACAGGTGCCGAGGTTGGCCACCCCGGGTAAGATGGCGTCACCCCATCGGACCCAGACGGCGTAGATGCCGCAGGACGGCAGCAGTTCGTTGGGGGTGAGGATGTTGGCCGTGGGCACTCCCAGGAGCTTGGCCCCCCGCCCCTTGCCCTGGACCACCCGGCCGCTCACCCCGTAGGGTCGGCCCAGGAGGCGCTCGGCCTCCGTCACTTTGCCCAGGCGCAGCAAAGCCCGGATCAGGGAACTGCTCACCACCGCGCCGTCAACTTCCACGGCCCAGACCACCTGCACGGTGAACCCGTGGATCTTCCCCATCTCCTTCAGGAGGTCGATATTGCCTTCCCGACCCCGGCCGAAACAGTAGTCATGGCCCACCACTACTTCCCGGGCCTGGAGGCGGTCACAAAAATATTGCTTCACGAACTCCCGGGCCGGCAGCGCCGCAAATTTCCGGGTAAAGGGCAGCACCACCACCGCATCCAGCCCGGATTCGGATAAAAGCTGCAGCTTCTGGTCCTGGGTGGTGAGCATCGGCAACTTCACTTCCGGGCGCAGCACCTTCACGGGATGGGGGTTGAAGGTTACGGCCACGGCCTGTCCCCCAAGCTCCCGGGCTCGCTGGCATACCCGGGCCAGGATGGCCCGGTGGCCCAGGTGAACTCCGTCAAAGTTGCCGATGGTGGCCACCGTCCGGGAAAAACTTGTCTCCCCCGATGGGAGATCATCATAAACCATCAACGCGTCGCCTTTCGCAGTTTGACCTTGACAATATTTATCATAAAATTATATATATTTAATTTGGAAATTGCCAGGGTGAAGCGGTTCAGATACCCCGGCATCCGGCCGAAGTGGCGGAACTGGTAGACGCGCTGGGTTCAGGGTCCAGTGAGGGTTTCCTCGTCGGGGTTCAAATCCCCGCTTCGGCACCAGTTGGTAGAAATAGGCGTAATCTCAATGGGTTACGCCTTTTGTTTTCTGGCTCCTGCCTGCTTGGCCCCTCTAATCTCATAATTTCGCCATTGCCGTAAGGCCATCTCCAAGGGTAATTTTTTCCCAAATCTTATTTTTAGTTTTGTTTTTAAGCGATAGCCCATTAATATGGTAGGAAGAGAAATTATGCTTCAGGTAAGCAAGGTTCTCGGCAACCCCTCTTGCCAGGAGCAGGTATCTATCCTGGTTAGCTCAGAAGTAGTCGGAATGCCATATAACCTCGGATCGTCATCCCTGGCAGCCATAAACTCAACCTGCCCAATTACCAGATGGAGAATAAGCCCATGTCCCGGAAGGTTACGCTCTCCCTAGCGGTACTTTTCACGATCCTCTCTCTTGCCACCACTTCTCCCGCAGCCACCGTGTTTTTCGACGACTTCAACGGCGACGCCCTGGGGCCGGCCTGGACCGTGCTCCACCCCAACCCCGCCACCTATTCCGTGTCCGGCAGCCAGTTGCACACCGTCACCTGTCCGGGAGATTTGTATAACGGGTTGAATAATTACGAGAATCTCTTTCTCATCTCCAACCCCTTGGGGAGCGGCGACTTCCGGGTGACCATGAAGGTGGCCAACTTCCATCCCAATAGCAATAATCAGCAGATTCATATCATCGTTTATGACAATGACGACAATTATGTCAAGAGCGGCAACGCCTACAGCAACTATCCGGGGGGGCAGGGACAGTTCTGGCACCTGGGCCGGGAGATCGGCGGGAATTGGAGCTGGGTGCTGAATCCCGCCAACGCCACCCAGGCGGATTTCTGGATCCGGGTGGAGAAGAAAGGCAACATCTACCGCCATTACTATAGCCTGGACGGGGTAACCTATCTCCGGGTGCTCTCGGACATCGCCTATGGCAACGGCGCGCCCCAATACCTGGGCCTTCTGGCTTCGGACGGCCAAACCAGCCAGGTGCCGGTGGACATCGACTTTTTTCAGGTGGAAAGCTTGCCCGCGTCAGGAACTAACTTTTCTGACACCTTTGACGGCACCGCGCTCAAGCCCGAATGGCTGGTGCTCCATGAAGACACCGCCGTCTATTCCCTCTCCGGGGGGCAACTGCACACCTCCACCCAGCCCGGGGACCTGTGGGAAGGCACCAATGACTATAAGAACCTCTTTTTGATTAAGAATCCCATGGGGAATGGCGACTTTCGGGTGACCTTGCGGGCTTTAGGGTTTAACCCTTCCATCAATCATCAGCAATTGCTCATCGTCGCCTATGACGACGACAATAATCATGTCCGGACGGGGAATATGTGGGCCGATGGCCGGTTTTGGACGATGGGGATCGAGATCGGGGGCGTCATCGTCACCGGCGGCAGCGTCAACACCGACGCCGCGGTGCCGGATTTTTACCTGAGGCTGGAGAAGTTGCGCAACACCTATTCGCTTTACACCAGCCTGGATGGGGTTAATTACCAGAAACGGGTCGGCCCCTTTACCTATGGGAACGGCGCGCCCAAGTATCTCGGTTTTATGGCCTTTGAAGGCTCCGGCAACCCCAACCCCCCCACGCCGGTGAATATTGACTCCTTTGCGGTGGAGAGGATTTTGCTGCCGCCCGGCCTGCCCCTGCTATTGTTGGATTGAGGTGGAGGCACCCGGATAGTCTCGAACTGACCGGGACCTGTAAGAGAGGAGATGATCGGGACCTGCCCCCAGCGGTTGTCCCAAGTTTTACGTTGACGTGGGGGTCAAATCAAGCCAGAGATCCTGACGGAGCATAGCCTAGCCAGGATCTCGCGGACCTCCACCCCGGGCGATTGATGTTGCTTTTCAGAGGGCCTGCCAGGCATGGCGAAGATCACGCCAATACCCGTCTTCGCCTGCCTGGTGCGGTATTGCCCTAAGAGAAAAAGGCAGGGATCATCGACCCCTGCCTTGGTTGTTGCACCGAAAACCCAAAACCGCCTTAATTAAATGTCCCCCAGACCACCTTCTTGGGCTGGGCCGGGTGCGAAAGGACGGCCAGGGCGTTCTTCAGGATGCCCGCGGCGTCCAGTTCGTACTTCTTCCGAAGGACGTCCTGGCTGCCGTGTTCCACGAAGACGTCGGGGATTCCCAGGCGCTTCACCGCGACCCCGAAGAGCTCCCGGTCGGCCAGGAGTTCCAGCACCGCGCTGCCGAAGCCGCCGGCCACGACGTTTTCTTCCACCGTCAGGACGCGGCCGTGTTGGGCCGCCAGGTTCAGGATCAAGGGTTCGTCCAGAGGCTTGACGAAGCGGACGTTGACCACGGTGGCGCTGAACCCTTGCTTTTCCAACTCTTTGGCGGCCTCCAGGGCGGGGTAGACGGAGGCGCCCAGGGCGAGAATCAGCAGGTCCTGTCCCTCCCGCAGCACCTCGGCCTTACCGATGGGCACCTTGCTCAGCGTGGAGGAAAAGGGCACCCCCACGCCCCGGCCCCGGGGGTACCGGAGGGCCACGGGACCCGGGTGCTCCACCGCGGTGAAGAGCATGTCCCGCAATTCATTTTCGTCTTTGGGCGCCATCAGGACCAGGTTCGGGAGGTGGCGCAAGTAGGATAGGTCAAAGAGCCCCTGGTGGGTCTCGCCGTCTTCGCCCACGATGCCGGCCCGGTCCAGGGCAAAGACCACCGGGAGCTTCTGGATGCAGATATCGTGGAGCACCTGGTCATAGGCCCGCTGGAGAAACGTGGAATAAATGGTGGCGACGGGGCGCATCCCTTCCAGGGCCAGCCCCCCGGCGAAGGTCACGGCGTGCTGTTCACAGATACCCACGTCGAAGAACCGGGTGGGAAACTCCTGGCGGAAATCCACCAGGCCGGTGCCGTCGGGCATGGCTGCGGTAATGGCCACCACTTTGGGGTCCTGCCGGGCCAGGCGCACCAGGGTGTCGCCAAAGACCTCGGTGTAGCTCGGGACCTCGCTGACGCTCTTTTTCGGCTCGCCGGTATCGGGGTCAAACTTGCCCAGGCCGTGGAAGCCGGTGGGGTCGGTCTCGGCGGGTTCATAGCCCTTGCCCTTGGTGGTGAGCACGTGAACCAGGATGGGCCCTTTCAAGTTCTTGACATTGTTGAAGGTCTCGATCAAGTGATCCAGGCGGTGCCCGTTCACCGGCCCCAGGTAGGTGAATTTGAGGGCCTCGAAGAGCATGCCCGGGGTGAAAAAGGCCTTGAAGGACTCTTCGCTCCGCTTGGCCCAGGTCACCAGGTCCTCGCCGATGGCCGGCAGGGAGCGCAGCAGGTTCTCCACCTGTTTTTTCAGGAAGACCATGGTGGGCCGGGTGAGTTTGCGGCTGAAAAACGAGGACATGGCCCCCACGTTGGGGGAGATGGACATGCCGTTGTCGTTCAGGACCACAATGAGGTCTTTGTTGAGGTCGCCGGCGTTGTTCAGGCCTTCGAAGGCGATCCCGGCGGTCATGGAGCCGTCGCCGATCACCGCGATGACCCGGTGGCGTTCCCGCTTCAGACAACGGGCGCTGGCGATCCCCAGGGCCGCGGAAATGGAGGTGGAGCTGTGCCCGGTGTCAAAGGCGTCGTAGCAACTCTCCCCGCGCTTGGGGAAGCCGCTGAGGCCGCCGTGCTGTCTCAGGGTGTGAAACCGGTCCTGGCGCCCGGTGAGCAATTTGTGGGCATAGGCCTGATGCCCTACATCCCAGACGATCTTGTCCCGGGGGCAGTCGAAGACATAGTGCAGGGCGATGGAGAGATCCACCACCCCCAGGCTGGGGGCCAGGTGCCCCCCCGTCCGGGCCACGGTGGAGATGATCTTCTCCCGGATTTCCTGGGCCAACTGCGGCAGGAATTCCGGCGGCAGCTTTTTTAACTCCTGGGGGTTGTTGATGGTATCCAGCAAACGGCGGGCCGAAGCTTGCGGCCGGTAGCCCTGGCGATTATCCATGCGCACCTAACCTCTCACAGGTGGGTTTTGTTTAACTTAATATTAAAACGCCCCAAATTCAAGCAGTTAAAATAGCAACAATTTTATTATTTTACCCTGGCGGCCCTTGCCGGTTACGCGCGCCGCACCAGGAGATAGCGGGCCAGTTCCCGCAAGGGTTCGGCCCGTTCCTGAAAGGGTTCCAGGGCCGCGAGGGCCTCCTCCACCAGGCGTCGGGCCCACTCCCGGGTGGCCTCCAGCCCCAGCATGGCGGGGTACGTGGCTTTCCGGCGTTTTTCGTCCATACCCGTGGCCTTGCCCATTTCCGCGGCTTCACCTTCTACATCTAATAGATCATCGGTTATCTGAAATGTTAGCCCGAATTTTTCCCCATAACCGGTAAGAAACGTCACTTCGGCCCGGCTGCCCCCCCCCACCAGGGCCCCGGCCCGCACCGCGGCGGTGAGCAAGGCCCCGGTCTTGTGGCGGTGGATGGTCTCCAGTTCCTTCAGGGAGACCTGGCGCCCTTCCGCCAGCAGGTCCAGCATCTGCCCTCCCACCATGCCCTGATACCCCGCGGCGGCCGCCACCAACTGCATTATCTCCAGCAAAACCTGTTCCCGGCCTTCAAACCGGTGCGCCGCGGCGGCCATGGTGCGGAAGGCCTCGGTGAGCAGGCCGTCCCCCGCCAGGATGGCGGTGGCTTCGTCAAACTGCTTGTGGCAGGTGGGCCGGCCCCGGCGCAGATCATCGTCGTCCATGGCCGGCAGGTCGTCATGGATGAGGGAATAGGTGTGGATCATCTCCAGGGCGCAGGCCACGGGCAGGGCTTCGCCCGGGTCGCCCCCCACCGCCTCCGCCGCGGCCAGGCACAAAATCGGGCGCAGCCGCTTCCCTCCCACAAACAGGCTGTAGTGCATGGCCTGGGTCACCCGGAAGGCCGGCCCTCTCACTTTGGGCAGATACGCTTCCAAGGCCCGGTTGACCAGCCCCCGCCGTTCCTCCAGATAGGCTTTGAGATCCACGCTATTCCTCTGTGGCCGCAAATGATACTTCGAGCAACCAAGTACCGAATATTTACCCCCCTTTGGAAAAGGGGGGGCAGGGGGGATTTATAGTAACCTCCTGAAATCCCCCTAAATCCCCCTTTTTCAAAGGGGGACTTAACCTGCCAAGTCCGGTGCTTCAAGCCGGCAATTATGTCCATCTAATTATGAAACGCTCCACTATGAGCCGCCGCTGTTTTCATCCTCAGGGAACGGCCGGGTGAAAAACCGCCCGGCGTCGTCCTTGAGCAGGAGTTCCACCCGCTTTTCCACTTCATCCAGCTTCTTATGGCAGACCCGGACCAGCTGCACCCCTTCTTCAAAGGCGCGCATGGCCTCCTCCAGAGACAGGTCGCTGTGCTCCAGGGCATCCAGCACTTCCTCCAGACGCTTGAGGCCCGCCTCGAAACTCAACTCCTGCTGCTTGCCTTTGGCCATGATTTAGTTTCCAGTCTGTGGGGTGCGTTTTACGCTCCACTGGCGGGCGAAACGCCCGCCCTACGCCTCTTTTCAGGTTTTTCAGTGCGCCGCAGGCTCCGGCGCGACTGTTTCCGCACTTCGAACTCTTCAGCTTTATTCGAATCCCATGTAAGTAATGAAGAGAGAGCTGCTTGCTGCTTGCAGCTTACGGCTTACTGCTCACCATTTTCACTTCACAATCCAGCCGGCCCCGGGCCACCCGGACCCGGACGGCCGCCCCCGGTTCCACCAGGGTGGCGTCCCGAATCACCGTGCCTGCCGGGAGGAGCGTGGCCACCGCGTAGCCCCGTTGCAGGATAGCCAGGGGATTGAGCTGCTCCAACTGCGCCAGGCAGGATTCCAGGTGGCGCCGGGGTCCGGTCTGGCGCCGGCGCCAGCTTTGGCCCAGCATCTGGCCCGCCTGTGCCAGCCGCTGCCGGGCCGAGTTTAGGGTCCGGCGGGGAGAGAGGAGGAAGAGGCGGGAAGTGGCCAGCCTCAGGGCCTGGTCCCGGTGGGTCACAACCCGCCGGGCTCGCCGCACCAGCACCTCGGCCCTCTCATCCACCTTGAGGCGCAGGTCCACCAGGGAGCGGCGCACGTCCGGCAGCTGCCGGGCCATCAGGTAAAGGTGTTGGCGGGCCATGTCCCGGCGGCGGGCCAGGGCCCCGGCCAGGGTAGCGCCCAGGCGGGCCAGGCGGCGATTCAGTTCGGCCATATCCGGCACCACCAGCTCCACCGCGGCGCTGGGAGTGGGGGCCCGCTTATCCGCGACAAAATCGGCAATGGTAAAATCCACTTCGTGGCCCACCGCCGAGACCACCGGAATGGGGCAGCGGTGGATGGCCCGGGCCACTATCTCCTCGTTGAAGGACCACAAATCTTCCAGGGAACCGCCCCCCCGGGCCAGGACGATGACCTCCAGGCCCGGATAGACGCTAAGGTCGTCCAGGGCCCGGGTGATTTCCCCGGCGGCCTCCGTCCCCTGGACCTTCACCGGGTAAATCAGCACTTCCACGTTGGGGAAGCGCTGCCCAAGGAGACGGAGGAAATCCCGGACCGCCGCCCCGGTGGGCGAGGTGACCAGAGCAATTTTGCGGGGGAGAAACGGCAGCGGCTTCTTCAACTCCGGGGCAAACAGCCCCTCGTCCTTCAGCCGGGTTTTCAGGGCCTCGAAGGCCTGGGCCAGGGCCCCAAGCCCCAGGGGCTCCAGGTAATCAACCACCAGCTGGTACTCTCCCCGGGGTTCATACACCGTCAGACGCCCCCGGCAGAGGAACTGGCTCCCCTCCTGGGGTTTGAAGCGCATATGCTGGTGACTGCCCTTGAAGAGCACCGCCCGGAGTTGGGCCCCGGCATCCTTGAGGGTGAAATAAAAGTGGCCGCTCAGGGGCTGACGGAGGTTGGAAATCTCGCCGCTCACCCAGACCAGGGAGAAATAGGTCTCCAGGCGGTCCCGGACCTCCCGGGTGAGGGCGCTCACCGTATAGATGTGGGGTAATTCCTGCTCCATAAAAATATTTTGAAATTATATCATATTCCTCAAAATGCCGGGGGAAATATTGAGCCGACGTCGTCCGCCGGAGCAGTCCGGGCAAAGCCGGCACAGTCATTCATAGACCTTCATCCTGCTCATTAATCATAAAAAAGTCGGTAGGGCGGGCGTCCCCGCCCGCTACGATCCTGGAATAGTTAATGTTGGGTGCGTTTTACGCACCCTATAATGGCGCGAGAGAAGCGCCCTACCGCCCTTAACTGCATGACGCCAGTATGCATTGAATCAGTATGCTTTGCCGGGTTCAACCCACCCGGCGTACAGCGCCAGGCCCAGCCAGGCCCAGTTGTTGGCGTAGTAGTGGTCCGGGGCCTCGAAAAAGGCCCGGTCGCCGTCTTCACGGTAGAAGGAGAGGATTTTCAGCGCCATCTCCCGGGCGAAGTCCCGGTCGCCCGCGGCCAGGGCCCCGGCCAGGACCCCGGCATAGAGCACCGGGCTTTCATAATCCACCCCGGGGACGCCGTCAAAGGTATAGACCGCCAGCAGCCGTCCGTGGGCCTGCCACTGGGATTTGAAAAACGGCAGGAATTTGTCCGTTAGAAGGCGGGCCGCCCGGGGCTCCTTAAACCAGAGGCCGTCCAGGGCCACCCGGAAGGGGAGCCGCACCGCCTCCCAGCCGAAGCGGGTGTCTTTGCCCGGGGCCGGGTGCAGACGGCCGGCCCCGTCCACCTGGCACCAGTCGGGAAAGAGGCCCACTCCGGGTTGGCCCCCCAAGCCCTGGGTTAATTGCCCCAGCAGCCTATAGGTATCCCCCCGGAGACGGACCCACCGGGAGGAATTATTTGTTGCTTCGACATCCGTTTGTAGGGGCGGTGCCCTCACCGCCCCTACGCGTTCAGCGGCCCTCTCTCGGTCGGTTTCGCTTGATATAGACGCAAACAAACGATACGCGGCCGGAGAAAAGTACGACGGGTTCACCAGGTAGGGCGGCTGCAACTCGTGCCAGTTGCCCGGGGTGAGGAGCAACTCGCCGTCGGTAAGGGCCACCACTTCCTTGGCCAGGATATCCGTCTGGACCCGGCGGGCCTCCCCCCGGTAGTCCGGCAGGCCGGGCGGGGCCCGCCACCCCTTGCGGGCCGCCAGGACCAGGGCCAGGGCGTAATCAAGGTCGCCGTCGGTGGCGCTGTTGGCATCCACCACCCCCCAGGAGCCGTCCGGGAGCCGGCCCCAGCGCCAGGATAGCAGGCTGTCGCCGTACGTATGGACCCGGGAAAGATTTTTATAAGTCCAGGCATAGACCCGGGTGAAGACCGGCGCATCGTTGGCCCACACCGCCCTAAGCAGGGCGTATGCCTGGGCCTCGGAGATGGTGCCGCCGCCTTCTTCCGGCAGGCTGACCTGGCCGTCGGACTTGATGAAGTGCCGGCAGTAGCTCTGCCAGGAGGTGGTGAGCACCCGCTCCAATCGGGCCTTGGACGGGTCCGGTTGGCAGGCGAGGCAGAGCCCGGCCAGCAGGGCGGCCAGAATAAGGGGAATTTTTTTCATGGTCATCGCCGGCACTGGAGGCGCCATGGAGACGCAGGCGAAAGCACGCGCCACCGTGATTTTTTGCGCCGCGGCTTTCCAGGAAAAGGGGACGCCCGCCGCGGCCCCGTTGAACGCGCCTTCACGCCTTTTTCGCACCTTGTCACTAATAGGGACCGCATGCAAGAATAATCTGTAATGGTCAATACTTGACCGGGCAACCTCTCCATCAAGGCATAATATCATCGGACCAAAGAGGGTTCTGTACCCCCCCACTATCAGATCATATCGGGGTTTTTCGCTTATCTGAGGACAACTGTCTAACCTGGTAAGATAGTTTTCATCGACCTTCCCCTTTCCCCCGGATTAATTACTTGCGGTCCCCTCCGACAAACTGAAACCTCGAATATGAGACTGGCTTGGGTTCTAAAAGAATACCGGGGAGATCCACCACTCTAACTAAACATGTGGATCAGTTTTTGGGGGGCCGGTCACCGCGGCCCAAGGAGAGAGATGAGTCTCGGGCCGCTCAAGGCACGGGGCCAGTCCAGCAGGGGGGAAATTCGGTCTTAAGCTATGCCCAGAGCGGCCTCCACCTGGGCGCCCAACTGGTCCATGGTAAACCCCGCCACCTCTATGCCCATTTTGGGGCAGGTGGCCATACAGGAGCCACAACCTTTGCATTGGGCCTCATTCACGTCGACGGTCTTTTTCATTTTCCCTTCGAACATATACTCCAGGAGAGTGATGGCCTGAAACGAACAGGCATCCACACAGAAGGCGCAACCATCGCAGTTTTGGTCAATAACCCGAGAGATAATAGATTCCAATTGCAAAGAGTCCTGGGAAAGTATCGTCGTGGCCCGGGCGGCGGCGGCCAGCGATTCAGCTACCGATTCTTGCAAGGGTTTGGGGTAATGGCACAGGCCGGTGAGAAAAATCCCTTCGGTGGGAGCATCCACCGGTTTGATCTTGGCGTGGGCTTCGGTGAAAAAACCTTCGGCATTGAGGGGAATTTTATAGAGCTCCGCCAGAGGGGCATTATGGTGGGGGATAATTGCGGTGGCCAGAGTCAACAGGTCCACATGGAGTTCCACCGGTCTTTCCAGAATGAGGTCCGTCACCGAAATTTTGAGCCTGCCGCCCGCCTCCTCCACCCTGGGGGGATCGGCCTGGCGATAGCGGATGAAAATCACCCCCTGGTTCCGGGCCTCTTCGTAAAACATCTCCCGTTCGCCGTAAGTGCGTATATCCCGGTAGAAAATGTAAACGTCTATCTCCGGGTTCATCTCTTTCAGCTTCAAGGCGCTCTCGACGGAATGGCTGCAACAGACCTTGCTGCAATATGGTCTCTCGGCGCTACGGGAACCCACACACTGAATAAAAGCCACCGCCTGGGCCTGCAGAAGCCGTTCGCTCTCCTCGGCGATTTCCCGATCCAGGTCCAGGGACAGAAGAACATGGGGATTCTGATTGT
>Ga0351914_1066_pt2 | contig 13976 bp, 9 predicted proteins | sample TotcelHT113001M5_FD_205824 | JGI IMG/M metagenome (GOLD analysis project Ga0351914, IMG submission 205824) | Enriched cells from coal bed in the Powder River Basin, Montana, United States - Total cells T11 rep1 HSBNCT.T11.300.1.M5 ... | reverse complement strand
TACCCCCTTGGGTAACAGTTTGACCAGCGTACCGCGTGAATGCCGAGCGAGAAAAGCCTGTGCCGGCCGTTGGTTGATGCACCAGGCCAGGTACTCGGCCAGCACGCGCTGGCGATCCGGCCGAAGAACATAGAAACCGGGACCTAACCCCGCCAGTCTAATGAGACGCTGATCTGTCAACAAGTCGTTGCGGCGATTTGTGTTACGTGACGCCGCTACTAACGAGTCCAGTTTGCCCAACCGGCCCCTTCGGACGTGGACGATGCGGAAGGAGGGGGTGCCTGAGCGCCGTCGTTTACGGACCAGGACGCCAGCCAATCGGCAGCCGTTTTCGTGTTCCCCGCGGGAACCATTGGCGATGGCTCGCATCATGCGTTTGAGGATGTCGGCGTTCATGCCACACCTGCCTTGCGGATCGAGGTCCGCTCAACCGCCGGCGACCCGGTATTCCGCGCTGACGCGTCGATCTTTTTCTCGCTCGTAGGCAAACTTGATCTCGGCTTCGTCCAGCGTGCGCCGAAAGATTCTGACCTCGTCCAGCAGGCCGATGAAAGGCTGCCAGGTGGAACCGATGGTCAGGTCGGCCGACACGTCCAGGGAACCGCTGAAATTGGCCGGCAGCTCGTGCGTGCTGTCCAATTGCCCGTCGAGATAGAAGCGGACTTGCTTGTTGGCCCGGTCCGCTACGACGGCCAGATGGCTCCAGACGTGTTCCGGGATGCCGGCCTGCGTGCGACTGACGCGGCTGACCCGGTTGCCGTCCGCCATCTCCAGACTGATCTTGCCTGCGGGCGTGATGTCCATCACCCACCAGCTGCGGGGGTGGTCGTTCTTGGACAGGAAACGGCGGCGGGCGTCGCCTTGATGGATGGCCAGCATGGTCGGGCAAATCCAGAGATCGATGGAGAAGTCGCCGCTGCCAAAGTGCAAGCTGTCGTGGTCCTCGATGACCGCGTGGGTGCTGGTCGTGTCACAGAACAGGGCGGTGCCGAAACTGCCGGTGGCCAGCCTCGCCCACAAGTCTCCGTCGTTGCCCCAGCCCGAGTGATCCTTGACCACGTAGCCGTCGTCCTCGGCAAAGGTCCAGTGCCCCATCAGCCGCTGGTCGTTCGGGGGCTCGGCGGGATTTGCACGGGTTCGTGCGGCCGCGCGAGCCGCCGGACGGCGTCGGGGTGGCTGGGCAAGCTCCTCCTCGGTGCCGAGCCTTAGGTTGTCGATGTAGAAGACCGAGGCGGTCTGGCTGGTGCTGGAGATGCCCAACCAATCGATGCGGCGAAAGGCGGCGCTCCGGTAGGGCAACTCGTGGACGACCGGGTCGCGCCCCGGCACGGCGAGGGCCAGGCGATAGGTTCCGGGCGTGTCGGCCCCCAACTCGATTTCGATCGCCACGTTCACCCATTGGCCCAGGGGGATCGTGCCGACGGGCCGTCCACTGGCGGTTACGGCACCGTCCGGGGACACCGCGACGGTAGGGCCGACGCGATAGGGCGATCCGCTGTCCATTTGGCGCACCTCGATGAAGAAGCTGGCCGGAGCCTCCGCGCTGTTGCGCATGTTCCAGGACAACTTCACCCGGCCCTCGTGATAAGTGCGGTGGTAGTAAACGTGCGGCGTCCAGGCGTACCGCTGGTCCGGGGCGTCGGTGAACTTGAGGCTCCGCGTGCCGCCGTGGGAGGCATCCGCCGAAACCAGTACCGACGCGCCGTTCTCGCCCTTGACAATGCTGCCGTCGAGCGGCTCGGTATCCGGCTCGTCCGCCTCGAAGTCAAAGTTGATAACCAGGGGCACTTCGACCGGCGGTGGAATCTCGTTGCAGACTCGGTTCGGATAACGTCTGGGCAACTCGACCCACGGCGGCTCGCCATACAGGCCCGCCCGTTCGACGTCGATGGGCTGGAAGCCGAGGGCCAGGGCGGGCGAGTCGGGCTGCAGCCGGAAGTCGCCGTTTTCCGGATCGACGAACCGCGGGTCGGCGACGATGGACCCCTGGTCCTTGCCCTGGACCTGCCAGGCGGCAAAGTCCAGGCCCGCAAACGTCGGCTCGCCGCCCACGCTCCAGTACACGTTGCGCCCGAGCTGCCAATCCCCGTTCTTCCAGGGACCGTCCAGCATCCGAGGGTTTTCCCCGCCATAGACAATGTTCCCTTCGGCGATGTAGTGACAGCGTTTGTCTTCGCGCGATCGGCGCAGCTGGCCCGCGCCGCCCAGCGCAAAGATGTTGTTGCGGACGATGCACTCCATGCCGTAGTGCATGAACAGCGGGCTGGTGCGGACCCGGTAGACGACATTGTTCTCGATCAAGATGCCCGTGCTGCCTTCGTCGGGATAGATCCCCGAGCCGTGGGACACGTGGGCATAGTTGTACACGTCGTGGATGTGGTTGTTACGCACGGTGGTCCCCGGCGACACGCCCAGCGTGTAGATGGCGCCCATGTCACCCAAACCGTCGCCGTTGCCGAGGTGGTGGATGTAGTTGAAGTCCAGCCGGTTGTGGTTCGCGCTGCTGGGCTGGAAGCCCCACGACCAGCCGCACGAGATGCCGGAATAATCGAAATTCGAAATCTCGTTGTGGGTCACGGTGTTGTGCGAGCTTTTGCCGATCCAGACGCCGTGAGCGCCGCGGAACATGTAGGAGCCGTCGTGGATCAAGTTGTTGTCCACGGTGTTGTGCCCGGTCGGGAAGTGATCATTCACGCCCCAGCCACCGCCGAGGTACACGCCGCCGCCGCCCAGGTCGCGGAAATGGCAACGCTGGACGAGGTTGCCGGTACAGCCGGCGGCCAGCCAGATGCCGTGAGCGCCGGTATGGGCGATCTCGCAGTCCACAAAGCTGGCCTGGCGCAGCCCCGCCGCGTGGATCAGTCCCGGCTGATAGATTTCGCCCTGCCCCGGATTGCGCAGCCGCTGCAGATTGGCGTTGGTGTGCCGCCAGGCGATGCCCCGGAAATGCAGGTGCTCGACGTACCGTTCCTTGGCCGGATCGCCGCTGATCTCGACCAGCGTCGAGCTGACCAACGGAGCGATCGCGTCCACCGTCTCGGGCGTTTCGCCCGGCATTGGGTAGTAGTACAGCGTCCCCGTGCCTTGATCCAGGTACCATTCGCCCGGCTCGTCCAGCGCCTCGAAGACGTTCTCGACGTAGTACCGCTGCTGCCGTTCCCAGCGGCCCATCGGCCAGGGCGCGGGCTCGCGCAGGATAATGCTGCAGGACTCCAGGTCCACCGAGCGGACATGGTGGATCGAGGTCTCCCAGGAATGGTAGACCACGACGATCGCGTCCTGCAGACGGTTCCACGGGCGGATGTCTCCTTCGTGAAAATAGAAGCTCCGGTTCGCGCTGACGGCGGTAGGCCCGTCCGTGCGGAAGAACTCGCCCCGGTTCGGCGTGCGGGCGCGGGTCCGCCGTTGGCCGTTGACGAATAGCTGATTGAAACGCCAGGCGGTGCCCGAGCTTGTCTTCGGAACGGTTGTCCGCCATAGATGCCCATCCTGCTCCCAGCCGGAGATGGGAAAGCCGCCGCTCACCACCGGACGCTCGCCCGGATAGGCCGCGTAGGTGACCGGGAAGGCTTCCGTGCCCGAGTCTTCTGCCGTGAAGGCCAACGGCCGACTCTGCGGGTAGATTCCCTCGCGCAGGAGGACCGTGACCGGAGCCGCGGGGCCGCCGGCATTGAGTTCGCGGACGATCTGTTGCGCCCGGGATGCGGTAGCCAAGGGGCCATCCGTCCGCTCGACATTGGGCTCCGCCAGAATTCCCGACCAACGGTCGTCTCCGGCGGGAGAAACGTACAGCGTGCGTTCCTGGCTCGCCCCCTGGCCAGCACCTGGCAGAACCAGCAAAACAACAGCAAGGGCGGAAATGCAACAAGCCAGAGGTTGCAGAGTATGGTTTCGCATCGGAGATACCTTTCGTCGCCGCAGCCGCCATCCGGCAAACTCGGCAAGGGTTTCGGCAGGGGCAATCTGCACCGTATCGATTTGCTCGAGGGCGTAAGGGGGGTCGCGAGGGGGGGATCCCGGTGACGCGGTCGAACGCGAACGTTCTTCCGTGTCCACGACCCGTCGTGTGACAAACATGGTGCATTTTACCCGCTTGACGCATTTCTTTGCCATACCCGAAGATCAATCATTTCTTAATACACTGAGAGTAGGGGACGTGACGAATCTAAACGATAGTCCGATTCTTCTTCCCGCGTCCGTTTGGCAAGGAACAAAGGCCTCTCGACATGCCTCGATGTTTTGCCCAGCTTGCCCTCGTGATGATTCTGTTCTCGGCTGCGTCGGTTACCCAATCGCAACAGCCGGAGGACTGGTCGCCAGCCCGCTTCCAGCCAGTCGAGCCCGTGCTAGCGCCGCTAGCGGCTGGAGATCCGCAACAAGGGTACGTGCCGGGAACGTCCGACGCGGACGTCTGGAGCGCGGCTTCTTCGGCCGCGATCCTGAACCGGCTGAACGAAACGGAATCCACCCTTGCCGAACTCCGCGCCCAGCTTCAACAGCAACCGGGAGCACACCAGGAGTCAGGGCCGGACAACGTCTTCGGTTTCCTGGGCGAACGCTGGCGGACTCTGGGCGATCCCGAACTGGAGTTGATCAACTATCACACCCATTCCGCGATGTCGGTCAATCCCGCACCGAAGAAGTGGTACGACAAGTACTCGCTGCGCGGCTACACCCAGTTCCGCATCAACGAGTCGATTTGGGAGGACGACGATTCGGCGCTTCCGCAGCACACCGGGGACCGCTCCGTCAGCCCCAATCAGAACTTTTTGGTTCGCCGAGCGCGACTGATTCTGGCGGGCGATGTGTCCGAGCACATGTACATCTATTTTCAGCCGGACATGGCCGTTACGACGCCGGGCAGCTCCGATGGCACGCACTTCGTGCAACTGCGGGACTGGTACACCGACTTGTATCTCGACACGAACAAGGTCTATCGGTTCCGCTTGGGACAATCCAAGGTGCCCTACGGCTGGGAAAATCTGCAGTCCAGTTCCAATCGCATTCCGCTGGACCGCAACGACGGCTTCAACAGCGCCGTGCGCAACGAGCGCGATTTGGGCATCTTCTTCTACTGGACCCCCGAATTCGCGCAGGACTTCTTCAAGGAAGTGCTCGACATGGGCCTTAAAGGATCGGGCAACTACGGCGTATTCGGCATCGGCGCCTACAACGGTCAGGGCGGATCGTTCGTGGAACAGAACGACAACCTGCACGTGGTGACGCGTCTCACCTGGCCGATCATCTTGCCCAACTGCCAGCACGTAGAAATCGGCGCCCAGGCTTATACGGGCAAGTACACCGTCGCATCCTCAGGCGCGATCTCGCCGCGAGGCATGGGCTTGCCCGTCTCTCCGGCAGGCACGCTGGCCGCCGGCAACGCCGCAGGAATCCGCGACGAACGCGTCGGCGGAACGTTCATCTGGTACCCGCAGCCGCTGGGCTTTCAGGCCGAATGGAACGTGGGCCGAGGCCCGTCGCTGAACGACGCCCAAACCGCCGTCATCGACCGCTCCCTGACCGGCGGCTATGCGATGACCATGTATCACCTGCAAGGGCCGTGGGGTGGCGACCTGTTCCCGTTCCTGCGCTGGGCCTACTACCAGGGTGGGTACAAGCCGGAGCGGAACGCACCGTACAGCCAGATCGACGAATGGGAACTGGGCTGCGAATGGCAGATCAACCCGCAAATGGAATTCACGGGGATCTACACGATCACCGACCGGACCAACACGACGGCCATCAATCAGGCCAACGTCGAATCCTACCGCCAGTACGACGGCCACCTCCTGCGGTTCCAATTCCAGATCAATTACTGAGCGGCTGGCAACTGCGAACCACGGACGTAGCAGATCTGCTCGTGTTGCGGTTGCTCACACTCCGGCAGCCTGTGCTACGGCGCGCTCATCCCTCATCCTGTCCAATGCCTGCCAGCAGTACCACTGCATCCGCGGCAGGTGGAACGGGCCCTTCCACATATTGCCCTTCAGCGGCGTCGAGACGCTGCCGTCGCGGTGCAGGTAGCCGTACCACTCGCCATACAGCGGGTCGGGGAAATGGGCGTAAGACCAGTCGTGGACCAGCTGGTGCCAACGGGCGTACTTGGGGTCGCGCGTCAGCTGCCAGGCCAGCAGGGTGGCGATGATCGCTTCGTTGTGCGGCCACCAGAATTTCATGTCGTGCCAGTACTCGGTACACGGCAGCCCCCGCGCGTCGCGATAGTACCACAGCCCGCCGTAGTGGTGATCCCAACCCATTTCCAGCGACCAGTCGATGATCGTCGTGCCCAGCCGGATCAGCTGCGGGTCGCGGTTCCGCAAGCGGGCTTCTTCCAAAATGAACCAGCCCGCTTCGATCGCGTGGCCCGGACAGACCATGCGGCCCTCGAACGTGTCCAGGAACTCGCCCTGCGGTCCGACGGTCTCCAACACGCAACGGAATTGGGGCTTCAGAAAGTCGCGTTCGATCTCGCCGATCGAACGATCGATCACCTCGGTCGCGAGCGGATCGTCCACGGCTTTGCGCAGCTCTTGCGCGGTCACCGTCAGGATCATCGGCATGGCCAGTCCCTTGATGGCCCGCGTCGCAGGGTCTACCTTGGGCGGCAGCAAACCGGGCGTGGTGTGGTACCGCAGGACGAGGCGGAACAGGTCCAGCGCCTGGCGCTTGGCCGCTTCGTCCTCGGCGGCGATGCCGTACGCGGCCAGCGCGCTGACCGCAAACGCCTCCGAGTACAAATAGCGGCGTTTGCGCAGCGGGCGGCCGTCCCGCGTGAGCCAAAAGAACATCCGCCCGTCGGTGTCAAAGGCATGGCGGTGCATGAAGTCGATCCCGTGTCGGGCCAGTTCCAGCCACTCGGGCCGCCGCTCGACGGTGTTGTACAGCGTGGCCAGCAGCCAGGCGAAGCGGCCTTGAAACCACACGGACTTGTCGGTCTGCAGGATCGAACCGTCCCGATCCAGCGCGGTGAGGTAGCCCCCGTATTCCCGATCGATCGATCGCGGGATCCAAAACGGAAGCGTGTCGTCCAGCAGGCCGTTGCGGTAGACGGCGAGCAGCCGGTCCAGGTCGTCAGGCAACATCGGGAACGTCCTTTCTGCGGTTTGTGGGTGGCGGTTGTCTTGACGCCCGCCAGCGATTGTCACACACTTAGCGTAACGCCGCTGACGGCTCAACCCCCTAGCGCTCAGGCAAGGGCTTGCGCAATCTTCCAACCAGGAGTATCCACCATGTACGAACCTACCTCACGACGTTCGTTCTTGAAAAGTGCCGGTCTGGGGGCCGCGGCCCTGGGATGGGCGGCATCGGCGCCGGCCGGCGAAGCGAAAATCCAAGGTTTCGAGGAAGCCAAGACGACTCCCCAACCGGCGGCTTCGTGGCAGCCCGTCTCCGACCGCAAGCTCCGCGTGGGGATCGTCGGCTATGGCGTCTGCAAATTCGGCGCGTCGTTTTCGCTGCAGAATCACCCGAACGCCCAGGTGGTGGCGGTCAGCGATCTGTTTCCGGACCGCTGCCGGGCGCTGGCCGAAGTGTGCAAGTGCGACAAGACCTATCCGTCGCTGGAAGAAATGGTCAAAGACGACTCGATCGAAGCGATCTTCGTGGCCACCGACGCCCCCAGTCACTGTCGCCACTGCATCGAGGTGCTCCGTCACGGCAAGCACGTGGGCACGGCGGTGCCGGCCCTCTGGGAGCATCTGGAAGACGCCGACCGGCTGTTCGAGGCGGTCAAGACGTCGGGCCTGAATTACATGATGTTCGAGACGTCGTGCTATCATGCCGACTTGTACGCGATGCGGCAGATCTACAATGCGGGCGGGTTCGGCAAGCTGGTCTACAGCGAAGGCGAGTACTTTCACTACGCCTGTGCCGTGATCGATTCTTACAAGGACTGGCGGATCGGGCTGCCGCCGCAATGGTATCCGACGCACTCCAACGCCTACTATGTGGGCGTGACCGGGGGGAGTTTTACCGAGGTCTCGTGCCAGGGGATGCCGAGTATCCGCGACGAGTTGCAGCCGCAGAACAATGCGTACAAGAACCCCTTCGGGACCGAGATCGCCCTGTTCCGCACCAGCGAAGGCGGCATGTCGCGAATGGCGGTCAGCTGGGACACGCCGGGTTACGGCGGCGAGGTCGGCCGGGTCCGCGGCCAACGCGGCTCGATGACCGGCACGGCCTATCAGGGACTGGAACAGCAACTGCCGGACCTGGTCAAACCGCCGCTGCCGCCCGGCGTCCAGGCGGGCGGGCACGGCGGCTCGCACGGCTATCTGGGCCACGAGTTCGTGATGTCGATCCTGGAAAACCGACGACCGCTGATCGACGTCGCCTGGGCGCTGAACATGACCGTATCGGGCATCGTCGCCCACCAGTCGGCGTTGAAAGATGGCGAACGGATGAAGATTCCGCAATACAAACTGTAAGTACCCTATGGAACGAATGGACTATTTTATCGATCTGTACGGCTCGCTTCCGCGGGCCGGCCCCGGCGATAACGCGTCGACGCGCCGCGCGCTGGCGGCAATGCAGCATCTGCCGCCGGCGCCGCGGATCCTGGACATCGGCTGCGGTCCGGGGATGCAGACGGTCGAGCTGCTGCGGCAGACCGGCGGCACCGTGGTCGCGCTGGACCTGTTGCCCAAGATGATCGCCCGCGTCCGGCAAGCGGCCCAGTCGGCAGGGGTCATCAACCGCTTGGAAACCCTCCAGATCGACATGCACCAGATGGAGTTCGCGCCGAACAGTTTCGACGCGGTCTGGTCCGAGGGCGCGATCTACTTCCTGGGATTCCGCAACGGACTGGCCAAGGTCAAACCGTTCGTCAAGCCCGGGGGGTATGTGGCGGTGAGCGAAGCGGTCTGGCTGCAGCCCGATCCGCCGTTGGAAGCCATCGCGTTCTGGCAGGAGTATTCCGAGATCGACAACATCGACAGGAAGCTCGCCGTGATTTCCGAACTGGGCTACGAGAACGTCGACCATTTCATCCTGCCGCCCGCCTCGTGGACGGAGTTATATTATGAGCCTTTAGCGGAACGCGCCGCCGAGTATGCGGACAAATGGCGAGGCATTCCGCAGGCCGAGGACGTGCTGGCCGAAGCCCGCCACGAGGTGGCGGTGTTCGGGCAATGCTCGCATTACTTCAGTTACGCATTTTTTGTCATGCGAAGGCCAACCGCGGCGTGAGACCGCCGCGAAAAAAGGCTCAGACGTACAGAATTCAATTTTCGCGGCCGGACGGTTTCCTGATTGGTTAGGCTCTCCTCCGCGAAAATTGAATTCTGTACGTCTGAGCCCCGGGAATGTTGGAGCAACCATCATGAAAAAGACCTTCGCTTGGATCTGGCTCGCGTTGATTTCGCTGTTCGCTGCGCAAGCGGCAGAACAGCCGGAACAGCATGTCCCGGAGTGGCGCGCCGGCGTCGCGTCCGTCGTCATTACGCCTCCTGGCCCGCTGCCGATGGCCGGCTATGCGGGACGCAAGGAGCCCGCCGAGGGCGCCGAGCAGGAATTGTTTGCCAAAGCGTTGGCGGTCGAGAACCGCAACGGCCAGCGCGTCGTGTTCCTGACGATGGACCTGATCGGCGTGATCGAACGGCTCCGCACGGCGGTGGCCGAGCAGGTCGAGCAGCGGTATCAATTGCCGCCGCACGCGCTGATGATGAACGCCTCGCACACGCACTGCGGACCAGCGTATGGACGGGACGAAGCCCAGGAGTATCTCGCGTCGTTGACCCAGAAGTTGGCCGAACTGGTCGGCCGCTCGCTCGAGGGTCTCGAACCGGCGACGCTGTCCTACGCTTACGCCCGCTACGGGTTTGCCATGAATCGCCGCACGCCGACGGCAACCGGCTATCGGAACCATCCGAATCCCGATGGGCCGGTCGATCACACGGTGCCCGTGCTGCGCGTCGCACGTCTCGACGGTGAATTGTGCGCCGTGATGTTCGGGTACACCTGTCACAATACCACGATGGGCTTTCTGAAGTGGCTGGGCGACTATGCCGGATACGCTCAGGAGTACTTCGAGCAGGATCATCCGGGCGTCACCGCGATGTTCCTGATGGGGTGCAGCGCGGACCAGAATCCGTATCCCCGCAGCCAATTGGAATACGCCCAGCAGCACGGCCGCTCGCTGGCCACCGCCGTCGAAGCGGCGCTCGAAATCGGCCAGCAAACCCCGCTGCATCAGCGCCCCTTGCGCGGACCGTTGCGGTCGGTCCTGGAAACCGTCGCTCTGGAATCCTCCGTACCGGATCGGCCCGACTACCTCTATCCGGTCCAAATCGTACGGTTCGGCAGCGATTTGGCGCTCGTTGCGTTGGGCAGCGAAGTCGTCGTGGATTACGCGTTGCGTCTGAAACGCGAACTGGGCCGCCCCCAGGGGCCCGCGATCTGGGTTGCGGGCTACTCAAATGACTATCGGAATTACATCGCTAGCCGCCGCGTGCTCGAAGAGGGCGGCTACGAGGCCAGCAACTGTGCCTGGAAACCCGACTTGGAAGAACGGATCGTCAGCAAAGTCCATGAACTTTACGAGCGGCTCGAGCCGTAGCAGGGGAGGAAAACGATGACCCACACGAACCGGCGTACTTTTGTCAAAGCGTCCGCCGCGGCCGCCAGCGGAGCGACTGCGATCGGTTTTCCCACGCTCGTGCTGGGACAGCGCGGGGCCAACGAACGGATTCGCGTCGGGCTGGTCGGCTTGGGAGGGCGCATGCGGTCCCATATCGGCAGCCTGGCCGCGCTGGCGGCGACGGACAACGTCGAGATCGCGGCCATCTGCGATTGCGATCAGACCAAGCTCGCTACGGCGGCGAAAACCTACCCTGAACTGGCTGGCTTGCCGCTCAAAACCTATACGGACCAGCGCCAGCTGTTCGAGGACAAGTCGATCGACGCGATCAGCTTTAGCACCCAGGATCACTGGCACGCACTGCAGACCATCTGGGCCTGCCAGGCGGGCAAGCATGTGTACGTAGAAAAGCCGCCCACTTGGTGCATCTGGGAAGGCCGCCAGATGGTCAAAGCGGCACGCAAGTACAAGTGCCTGGTCCAGGTCGGTACGCAGAACCGCTCCAGCCCCAACGTTCGCGAAGGCATTCAGAAGCTGCAAGCAGGCGTGATCGGCAAGCCGTACATGGCCCGGGCGATCTCGTACAAGCTGCGCGGCAACCTGGGCAAGCACAATCCGCAGCCCGTGCCAGAGGGACTGGATTGGGACGGCTGGGTGGGACCCGCTCAGATGGTCGAATACAGCAACTTCCATCATCGCCGCTGGTACTGGATAGAAAACTTTGCCAGCGGCGACGCGGCCAACCAGTTGGTTCACGACGTCGACAAGGTCCGTTGGGGATTGGGACTGGACTCGCACCCCGTCACGGTGATGTGCCTGGGCGACCGCTACGTGCCGGGCGACACGGACGACGCGGACACGCCCAACACGCTGGCTTTCCTGTGCCGCTGGGCGGACAACAACGCCTTGGTGACCGTCGAGAATCGCCATGGGTACACCAACAGCGAAGCGGAGATGCGGGACAAGTACCCGTTCATGGCAGCCAACCAGTGCGTCGGCGAGATTTTCTTCGGCAGCGAAGGCTACATGATCATTCCCGACTACGTCAGCTACTATACGTTCCTGGGCCCCAAGAACGAGCCGGGACCCAGCCAGACCGCTAGCGCCGATTTCAACTGGGCCAACGAGAGCGTCCCGCACTTTCAAAACTGGCTCGCCGCGATTCGCAGCGGCAAGCACGAGGACTTGACCGCCGACATCGAGGAAGGCCACAAGTCAGCAACCGTCTGCCACTTGGCCAAGATCTCGCAGAAGCTCGGCCGCAGCGTCCATTTCGATCCGCAGACCGAGCGGTTCGTCAACGATCCGGAAGCGGACAAGTACTTGAAACGCGAGTACCGCGAGCCGTACGTGGTTCCGGATCAGGTGTAGCCGCCTGCGGTGGCTCGCGGCCGCCGGACGCGAGTCTTCGAAGATTCCGACACCATGCAGGCAACGCCCAAGCATGAACCCGTAAGGAGAAAACTCGTGGCGCAGCGAACCTCGGTCTCCCAGAGATTCAACCGTTTCATGCCCAACCACTTTCGCCCCCGCCTTGGCTGCTGGGCCGGAGCGCTGCTGCTGTTCGCCGTCGGGCCCACAGCGGCTCAGCACGATGTGCATCGAAACTCGGTGCGGAAGATCGCCGCGGGAGATCTCCAGGAGGCAGAGGCGATGCTGGAACCGGTCGCCGACGATCCGGAGACGCGGTATCTGAAATCCTGGCTCTCTGCGCTGCGCGACCAGCCGGACGAGGCGTTGACGGCGGCTCGCGGTGCCGTGCAAGCCGGTTTGCCCATCGAGCGTTTCGTGGCCGGGCCGCGCGATGCCTTTGCATCACTGACCGCCCGTCCCGAGTTCCGCCAGTGGGCGGACGACCAGGCGTCGGCGTTGCTGCATGGCCCGCTGCTGGGATGCGTCACCGATCGCTCGGCGGCCGTGTGGGTGCGCACCGCCCGCGCCATGCCCGTCCGCGTGATCGTCCGCGCCACCGAGGAAGACGATGCGGTCGAAATCAGCAGCGATTCTCAAACGACGGCCGAACTGGACTACACCACCATTGTGCAAGTCGCCGGTCTGAAAGCGCAGACCAGGTATGCGTATCAGGTGCTGGTGGACGGCAAACCGATGCTCGATCCGCCACCGCAGTTTCGGACCTCTCCGCCGCAGGATCAGGCTGCGAGTTTCACAATCGCCTTTGGCGGCGGCGCCGGCTATGTGCCCGAGCACGAACGGATGTGGGATACCATCCGCCACCGCGCGCCGCACGCGCTGGTCATGCTGGGCGATAACGTTTACATCGACGATCCCACGCAGCCCTGGACGCAGCACTACTGCTACTATCGGCGGCAATCGCGGCCCGAATGGCGGGCGCTGACGGCGCGCACCGCCGTCTATGCGATCTACGACGACCACGATTTCGGGACGGACGATTGCATTCCCGGTCACGAGGTCGACCGGCCGGCTTGGAAACGCGACGTGTGGCGGCGGTTTCAGCAGAACTGGAACAATCCCGCCTACGGCGGCGGCGAAGCCCAGCCGGGGTGTTGGTTCGATTTCACGATCGGCGACGTCCACTTCATCCTGCTCGATGGCCGCTACTATCGCAGCCGGTCCGGCACGCCCAGTATGCTGGGGCCGGTGCAAAAGGCTTGGCTGCTGGAGACCTTGAAGAACTCCCGCGGGACGTTCAAAGTGCTGGCCTCGCCCGTGCCGTGGACCGAGGGGGTCAAGCCGGGAAGCAAAGACCCTTGGGACGGTTTTCCCGAAGAGCGCGAGGAGATCTTCCAATTCATCGAACAGCAGCGGATCGAGGGCGTGGTGCTGATCGCCGCCGACCGGCATCGCTCGGACCTGCGGATCACGCAACGCGAGAACGGCTACGATCTGTACGAATTTGAAAGCTCGCGGCTGACCAATCGCCACACGCACCCCGTCGTGAAGACTCCCGGCCTGGTGTTCGGCTACAACAAAACGTGCTCCGTCGGCATGCTGCACTTCGACACCACCAAAACCGATCCCGAAGTCCGCTGTGAAATCGTCGATATCGACGGTCAGGCCGTCCACTCGGCCACGATTCTTCGCAGCCAATTAGGGTTTTGAACCCGAGGCGGCGTCGCGCAGCAAACGCACCGCCGTCTCGGCCAGCAGTTCACCCGAGCCGGGTTGGATGGTCGAGTTGGTTACCTCGTAGCTGCCGCCGGCATAAGCCACTCGGGCCAGCCGGTGGCATTGACAAGACGCGTTCAACGTGTTAGCGCTAGATAAGATTGCCTTGAGGGCAGAAACTCTCGGAGTGTTTCCGAGAACCATGTCCGGTTTCCGACGAGAGAGGATCATGCGATGAGACCGTTTTCCAGCTCTTCCGGTTGCAGTTGTTCGCGGACGTGGTGCTGAAAAACTCTGAGTACGTCAACCTGAT
>Ga0351914_1213_pt1 | contig 15059 bp, 14 predicted proteins | sample TotcelHT113001M5_FD_205824 | JGI IMG/M metagenome (GOLD analysis project Ga0351914, IMG submission 205824) | Enriched cells from coal bed in the Powder River Basin, Montana, United States - Total cells T11 rep1 HSBNCT.T11.300.1.M5 ... | reverse complement strand
GCCAGCCGTAGGGGTGCTGGGTATAGGCGGTGGCGAACAATTGCTCTTCCAGCAGCCCGAAGGGGCTGTCCACGGAGCGCAGCTTCCGTTCGCTGATGACCACCTGGCGTTCCGGCTGAAAGGTGTCGTCGTCCAGCTTGAGGTTAATGAGGCGGTCGGCCTCCAGCTTCAGGCCCAGTTCCAGGTGCTCCGCGGGCAGATTTTCAAAATAGGAGGTGTTGTCCCGGGTGGTGAAGGCGTTGATTTCGCCGCCCTTGGCCTGGAGGATGCGGGAGAACTCTTCGGGCCCCAGCGTCTCGGTCCCCCGGAACATCAAGTGCTCGAAGAGGTGGGAAATGCCGGTGATGCCCGGAAGCTCGTGGCGGGAGCCCACCTGGTAGTGAATCTGCAGGGAGACGATGGGCAGGCGGTGATCCGGGAGCACGAACAGGGTGAGGCCGTTGGCCAGGGTAAAACGCTCCATGAGGATGTCGGGCTGCCAGGCGGCCGGATCGAAATTCCGGGATGGGGTCATGAACATCTCCTCCGTTTAGGCTTCGGATAAGCGATTTCTTTTATGGAGCGAGGTCTTATAAGAGTCCAGCCAGATATCAAAATCGTCCTGATTGCGTGCTGTGGGATTTTCCCGGTCAAGATGCCAGCGACTTGGGTTGGTGAAAATATAATTGCGAATTCGGTTCAGGGATTCATCGTCGCGAATAACATGGTCATAAAAACCTCGTTGCCATACCTTGGCTCCAGGAGTGTGACGGATTTCGTTAATTCGTTTAGTAGAATGAAATTTAAAAAAGCCAATTATGGCAGATAAATTCGTGACTTGTTGTAGGGGCGGGGTTCCCCCGCCCGCCTGAGAGGTTGGAATTTCAGGGCGGGGAGACCCCGCCCCTACAAGGAAAATAATGCCATGGACATGGTTGGGCATAACAGTGAAATAGTCCAACTGAATCGATGGATAGTGCGAAGGGAGCTCCTGCCAGCAACCCCGTATGATTTTACCATATTCATTCACATGCATATCATCACCCAACACTTTACCGAATAGACTTTTTCGGGCCTGTGCACAAATGGTGGAGAAATAAGCCCCTGTTTGAGAATAATTATATCCATTAAGGCGCAAGGATTTTCGTTTAGATTCGCATGACATATCGGGAACGTGTTGATCCTCTTATTTTCGATTAAACTTCGATGCGTGGTTTATTTTACCGGTGGATAGCCGCTCCATTTCCGGGCCAGGGTCTCGTCCACTTCCACCTGCAGTGGCGTCTTTTCCACAATGGGGATGGACTGGGGTCGCTCCCCCGCCAGGACCCGCTGGGCCAGGTCCCCGATGTCCTCCCCCAGTTTATGGTAATCCAGGGCCACCCACAAGACCGCCCCCTTATGAGATTCTTCGGGGAGGCTGCTCACTACCCGCACCTGCATCTGCCGGCCCGCGTCCAGCACCAGGGGTGCGTAGCGGGCCGCGCTGGGCGCCGGGGGCAAGTAAATCACCTTCGCCCCCCGCTGCCTCAGCCGCGCCAGGCCGTCGCCGTCGGTGGCGGCTCCGGCGCTGGTCTCGGTCAAGGCTCGCACCCCCGCGCGGCCCGCCTCGGACTCGAACCGCCGGGCCAGGTCCACGGCCACGCCGTCCGTGGGATCATAGAGGACGCCCCAGGAGAGCGGCCCCAAAAGACTAACGCCGTGCTGCAAGGCGGCGCTCAGGGGCGCCGGGGACGCAATGCCGGTGACGTTCTCCTGGTGGATCTCGGGATGGGCCGGGTCATAGGCCGCCCGGGTAAAATAGGGGTTGGCCACCAGGCCGAAGACCACCGGGATCTGTTTCTCCATGGGGGCCACTAGCAAGAGCGCCGGGGTGCCCAGAACCACCAGGAGCCGGGGGTTTGTCTGCCGCACCCGGCGCAAGGTTTCCCGCCCCTCGGGTCCGAACTCCGGGACGCAGACCACTTCCACGTCCCCGGTCTGAAGCCTGGCCTTAAATCCGGCCACCGCCTGGCGCAACCTGGGCGAGTCCGGGGACCCGAACACGACGATGGGACTTTTGGACAGGGAGTCGCGGCCGCAGCCGGCCAGGGCCAGCGCCAGTGCCATCACCCACAGCAGGAAAGGAGCTGGTTTTCTGTTTTCTGTTTTCCGTTTTCTGTGGGTGATTTGGTGGGTTGCAGCCGTTGGCATTGTTAGTCAAGGGATCGAAGAGCATGAGATGCCCTTCGATTTATAATGGTGCAAACCATCCTTCAGCGGGCACCGCGATATCTCACGCCCCTGAACACTGCCTTTGAAAACAACTGAGAACCGCATAAGGTTGATTTTCAAAAGGCCGGTGATTTTCATGGACAAACAGAAAACAGAAAACAGTTCTCGCCCCTAATAAATAATCCTGCCGATGCGGTCCCAGCGCACGCGGAAATCATTGCTGTTCCAGGACAGACGATAAACGAGGCCCTTCAGGCCCCCGGCCAGGGCTTCAAAAAAGGGCTGGCCGGAAGTTCCCTGCCAGGAGAAATAAATGATAAACGCCTTGCCCCGAAAGGCGTCTATGGGGACGAAGCCCCAAAACCGGCTGTCGTAACTGTGGTCCCGGTTGTCCCCCATGACGAAATACGAGTTGGGCGGCACCACCACCGGGGCCAGGTTGTCCCGGGACGATTCGGTGGGACCTTGCGGGGGCGGGATCACCATGGGATCGTCATAAACCGCCTCGGGGGTCTTAAACAACTTGCCGTTGATAAAGACTTTCTTGTTGGTGATCTGGATGCGGTCGCCGGGCAGGCCCACCACCCTTTTGATGTAATCCTTGGAGGGGTCCTGGGGGAAGATGAAGACCACCACGTCCCCGCGCTGAGGCGTGCTGATGGGAATCCAGACCTTGTTGGTCAAGGGGTTGCGTATGCCGTAGCTGAACTTGTTCACCAGGAGATAATCACCGATGAGCAAGGTCGGCTGCATGGAGCCGGAGGGTATGGAGAAGGCCTGCACCAAAAAGGCCCGGATCACCAGGGCCATAATCAGGGCGATAAACAAGGCCTCCCCGTATTCTCGCCAGAAAGGCTTCTTCTGGGAACCGGAGCGCGCCGCAGGGTATCGGGAATTCATGGATAGCATAGTCGAGAGTTTTTTTAGGGTGCAGGCTGCGATGGACAGCCTGCCCGTGGCAGCGGTGCTAATCCACCGGCTGGAACTGGTCTTGGGTCGCGCCGCAGATGGGACAGACCCATTCCGGGGGGACTTTGTCAAAAGGGGTGTTGGGGGGCACGTTGTTGTCCGGGTCACCCTGGGCAGGGTCATAGAGGTAACCACAGATCTGACACTGATATTGCTTCATGACATCCTCCTCGGCTCAAAGGATTTATTGCGGACCAGACCACGAATCAGGTCAGGCCCCGCGGCAAACGAATCCAGGTGATAGTTGGCGGTCAACCCGGGGTTGCGGTAGGCCACGAACGGCACGCCGGCATTGGCGGCGAATTGCTCATCGACCCGGGAATCGCCGATGTAAATGGCTTCCCGGGGAGAAAGGCGAAAGTGCGACAGGATGCGCACAAACGATTCCGGGTGCGGTTTGGGGCGGCTGACATCCTGGGCGCTCACCACCAGGTCGAAGTCATCCGCCAACCCGTGGTAGGTGAGGACGGCCCGGGTGGTGGTGGTGCGGTTGGTGGCCAGGGCCAGATAGCAGCCGGGGCGCAAGAATTGGAGAAACTCCCGGAGATGCGGTTCCTCCACCATCATCGAGATAAAGGGGCGGTAATCCAAACTGCGGGCGAAGTCCAAAACGGCCGAAAGGTCGGGATAGCCCGTAAAAATGTGCGTCAGTGATTCCCCCACGGTGTGGCTGTGAATGTAGTCCACGGCCTCGGGGCTCAGGGGGGGCCGGTCGAAGTGGGCCAGGATGGCATTGTAGAAAGCGATGTTGGCCTGTTGGGAATCGAACAGGACCCCGTCGCAATCAAAGGCTACCAGCTTGATCAAGTTGTCGATCCCATATGGGCGGCGAAACCGTTTTGCCCGGCGGTGTCATCACCCGGGGCCGGGAGCCGCCGACGCAGTTATAAAAAATATTATATTACCAGATTCTTATCAATTAACAATGCCATTCGAGAAAAATAGAGAAGATCTCCGGGAGGGCAAGGCGCGCCGGGAACTCTCGGATTCCGGCGGTTACGCCCAAGCAACTCCCAGGTTCCGGGGGCGGCGCGGTTTTCTCCTTGATTTCCTGGCCCGGTTCTCCCAGAATTATACCTTATGACGAATAACGAGAGACTGCGCCTGGCTGCCGTCAGGGAACTCCTGACCTCCCATGAGGTTGACGCCCTTCTGGTTTCAGGTCCCGAAAACCGCCGTTATCTGAGCGGGTTTACCGCCGACGACCCCGCCTGGGGCGTGCTTCTGGTAACCATGCAGGCGGCTTTTCTCCTCACTGACTTCCGCTACCAGGCCTGGGCCCAACAGGAAGTCAGGGACTTTCAGGTGTGCACCTACAAGGTTGATCTGGGGGAAACCCTGGGGGGGCACCTCAAGGAGCTTCAGGTGCGCCGCCTGGGTTTTGAAGCGGTTCATCTTACTTACTGGCAGTACCGGCGTCTGACCAAGAGCGTGGCCGAGGCGGGGCTCGAGGTGGCCTGGCAGCCCGTGGAAGGGCTGGTGGAGGGCCTGCGCCAGATTAAGACCGGGGCGGAGTTGGCCATCATGCGCCGAGCCCTCACCTTAACTGAAACCGTGATGCGCCAGGTGGCCGAAGCACTCGCCCCGGGTCTGACCGAGCGCCAGGTGGCCTGGGAGATCGAAAAACGCCTCCGGGAAGAGGGGGCCCAGGGCCTGGCCTTTCCCCCCATCGTGGCCGCGGGACCCAACAGCGCCCGGCCCCATCACCACCCGGGGGATTATGTCCTCAAGACCGGGGAGCCCATTATCATCGACATGGGGGCCAAAATCGACGGCTACTGCGCCGACATGACCCGCACCTTCATCCTGGGGCCGGCGGATGACCACTTCCGGAAGATCTATTCTCTGGTGCGCCGGGCCCAGGCCCGGGCCGAGGCCGGACTCAAGGCCGGCATGGACAGCCTGGCGGGGGATGCCCTGGCCCGGGAGGTGATCGCCGCCGGGGGTTACGGGGAGGCCTTCGGCCATTCCCTGGGACACGGAGTGGGGCTGGCGGTGCATGAGGCCCCCAACCTGAGCCCGTCCGAGGCCAGGCGCAGCGAGCTTCCGGCCGGGTGTGTGGTCACGGTGGAGCCGGGCATCTACCTCGCCGGCTGGGGCGGCGTCCGCCTGGAGGATATGGTGCGGCTTACCCCCGAAGGCGCCGAGGTATTGAATCAACCCGGGTATTTTTATGAATGGGCTTAAGGGAGGGTGAAAAGGGTTTTTAAAGCAGGGCGAAAAGGCGAAAGGGGGAACCAGGATGTAAAAGGGGAAAAACCTGAGCTTTCTTCTACCTCCGGTTTTTCCGGCGAGGCTCAAGGCAATAAGAGCGCCGCAGACTTTGGGTAATGAACAAGATTTGACCTGACCATCATCAAACCGAGACCAGATCGAATCTGACATTAAGGGTCTAAATTTTACAATCTAGTCGGGTGTGAGATTCAGCTATGATAACCATATAGAATATCGATTATTTTGGCTGGAACTGCCCATATATAGCAGATAAGTCTATGTTTCCCCGAATCCAATCCCATTAAAAATAAGGTTCCTGATCGATTGTTCTACATACATGGATTATACAGACCCTAATTTGGAGTTAGAGGTGATGGAGATGCCCCAAAGAACTGTGCGCCCTGACTGGATTATATTCCTACCGCCAGCGCAGTATCAGGATATGGCATCCTCAAAGGTGTAGAAAATCTCTCCGTTAAGCAACTCATCAAGCAGCTTCCCATTGAATCTCTCGTTCTAGCCATTCTCCCAAGGACTGCCTGATTCAATGTAGAGCGTTTTGACCCGTGATTGCCCCGCCTTAAAGAACTGCTAAGGTAAAACCTCCTATTTTTTCCAGACCCTAATAAATCCGCCTCAATCCAGAAGGAGGAGATAGCCTCCTGGGAAGGCCTTGGGCTTCCCCGTTGTAGTAACCTAAAGATACGGCCGGAGGGTGGCGGTGGCATACTCCTTACTGTAAAATTGTGATGTCCCGGCCGTTTGTGTCATTAACATAAAGGAAACCAGCCCGGTGTCGGGGAGCTGGGCTACCGGAATACCCCACTGTTTCCAACCTACCGTTCCTAACGTAGAGACAATAAGGTCTCCGTAAGAAGGTTTGTTATTCCAGGTGATGCCGGTTTCCAACCACGTAGTATCGGCAACGGGTCGAAGTTGAATGGTAGGAATAGTCGGCGTTGTGGTCCAACAATAAACATACAATATCACATCAGTAATGTTCTCGGTTGAAGGTATAGAACTTAAATCAAATTTTAAATAGCTATATGCATAAAGATTATTAGTACTGCCCGCTATATAGACCAGTATGACATAATCAGTTCCAAAATTGACATTGGCAACACTAGCGGACGAATAAACACTAGCATCAGCGGTGGGGAAGATTTGATAGGTAGCGGCTGATCCGAAGCCCGAAGACAAGCCTATCGTCAACATGACGACTAGAATCAAAATAAATATATTCCGTAATTTCTTTGACTTGTCCAATGATTGCATGAGAATATCTCCTTCCAAAGAATTTATAAAATGAGCAACAACGCCATATTCCCTATCATACGCGGTTATGCGGCAGACTTGGCCAACGCGGTCAACAAAAGGTTTTGGGGAGACCTCTATCCCAGTTGAACATGGAAAAGAACCCTCTCTTGCAGCCGAATTGTCTCATGGGGAGCATGATAGCAAAGAATTATTTAAAGAGGAAATCATTTTAAAAATATTGCGCATATATGCTCCCATCAGCGAATATGTAGGTTGATTTGCGGCTTATGGACCCCCGGTCAGCATCGCCCGATAATGATGAACCCAGAGGAAATCGGAGGCCACGTGCGAATACCTGCACCGTTGGAAACCGACATTCAAGAATAGCTAGTTACTTGCCACTGTACGTAATAAAAAGATGATTGACGGAAGATAGTTTTCAAGGTCATCATCTACCTGTTTTTTCTAAGAAAAAGGAGGTAGTGATGGCCGTTGAGCAAGTTCCTCAAGAGAAGTTCCACCACGGTCGACCATGCATCGGGTCTGCAAGTCCGGATCAAAAAACGGACGCTGTAACCACCAGGCTAAAGAATCCCCTCATTGAAAAGTGCTTAAAGCAGCTGGTTAAAAGGGGGCTGTTTGGGCGGCCTTACGTCAAGGACTATCTGTACGGCCTGAAGCGGCGCAATTGCCGGCCTAACACTATTCGCAGCTACGGAGCGACGCTGGTGGTCTTTTTATCTTACCTGAAGGACCAAGGCCGGACCTACCTGGAAACCATCACCCGGGATGACTTGAGCGGCTTTATCGAACATGAGCAGGACCGGGGGATGCAGCCCAAAACTGTGTCCACCAGATTGCGGCTCCTCTATGCCTTTGTGAATTATCTGGTAGATCGGGAAGTGATGCATCCCGATCTGCTAAAGAGGAAGATACGAGTTAAGGTGCCCGAGGCGCTGCCCCGAGCCATGGATCCGGACGATGTCCGACAGCTCCTGGCCGTTATCAAAAAGTCCCGTGATTGGGCCCTGATCCTGGTGCTGCTCCGGACCGGGATGCGCATTGGAGAACTGTTAAATACCAGGGTGAGCGAGGTAAATCTCAGAGAAAAGCGCATCATCATCATAGAAGCCCAGAAGACCCGGGTGGGACGAGTGGCCTACTTAGGTGAGGATGCCTGCAAGGCCTTAAGGGTGTGGCTGAGAAGGAGGGATCCGGAAAAAGAATATCTGTTTTACGGTCAGGGACGGGAGCGCTTGAGCTACACCGCAGTCCGGGTGAGGTTCGCCAAATATCTGGAGACAGCCGGCCTGGCTCATAAGGGCTATAGCCTGCATTGTCTCCGGCATACTTGTGCCACGGAACTGTTGAACGCTGGGATGCGTCTGGAATGTCTACAGCAGCTCCTGGGCCACAGCAGTATCGAGATGACCCGACGTTACGCCAGGTTGACGGACAATACCCGCCGGGAAGAGTACTTCCGGGCGATGGCGATCATCGAAAAGGGAGAACCCTATGGCCATTACCGCCGCCATCCTGAATTACCGCCGGTTCTTGAAGAGACGGAACTACTCCGGCCATACCATTAAGAACTATATGGCCACGCTCAAGCAGTTCGTGGTTTGGGTGGATGTGCCCATCGAGGCAGTCAACCATAAAAAGCTGCTGGCTTACCTGGATCAGCTGCTGGACAGGAGGCTGCAGCCCAAAACGATCAATTGCCATCTGGACAGCATCCGAGGGTTTTACCACTACCTCATTGAAGAAGAGCAGGTGTCCATGGTCAATCCGGTAAAGCGCGGTTATGCCTTGCGGCTGTCCCGGCCACTGCCCCGCCATCTCCGAGATGACGAGGTGGAGAGGCTCCTCAAGGTGGTTCACCACCAGCGGGATCGAGCCATGGTTATGCTGATGCTCCGCTGCGGGTTACGGGTGGAAGAGGTGGTCCGGCTGAAGTTGGCCGCCCTGGACTTGCGGCGTAGCCAGGTCTTTGTCCATCAGGGCAAGGGTGCCAAAGATCGAGTGGTGTACCTGAGCGACGATGCCTATGAAGCCCTGGACCAGTACCTACGGGTGCGGCCGGTAAATCGCATCAAAGAAGTCTTCCTGGTGGATAAAGGCCGCTGTCGGGGCAAGGCAATCTCGGTGCGAGGCATCCAAAAACGCTTGGAGTATTACGCCCGCCAGGCCAGGCTCAAGGTCTCGTGTCACCAGTTGCGACACACCATGGCCACGCAACTCCTGAATGCCGACGCTGCCCTGGTGACCATCCAGGACCTTCTGGGGCATACCCGGATCAAGACCACCCAGCGATACTGCCGGGTGTCCAATCTCAAGGTACAACGGGATTATCACCAGGCTATGGCGGTGGTTCTGCAGAGGACAGGATGAGTGCCACCAATGATGGAACCGAGTCTTATGCATCAAACCCGGCAGGGGGCGCCTGCTCCGACGAGCAAGTGAGGGCCCATTCTCGCAGGCGCCCCCTGCCTCGGCCATCCCGGAGAGGAGGGCTACATCAAAAACCACTTGACATGACGGAAATAATGCGAGAGAAAAGTAGTATCTAACCCACCAAAATCAATAGAAAAACCAGGCTTTATTACGTACAGCTTGCCAAAATCGAAGCTTCCCAAAAACTTCAAAAAATTAGCGATATGATCTGAATAGCGAAATTGACCTTTTGTGGGGGAGATTCCCAGAATTATTTTTTCTCCGATTGATATTATGCCCTGATGGAGAGGTTGTCCGGTCAAATCTTGACCATGACACTTGAGGCCAAGATAGGCAATCTTCTCCCCCCTTTTTCCCGCTTCGCCTTTTTCCCTTTTCCCCTCTTACTTATCCCGGGCCTGGATGTCGCAGACCATGACCACCAGGTCGCTGCTCTTGCCGGCGGGGTCTTTGACCAAGTCTTCAAACACCGCCTTGACGGAAAACCCGGCATTCTTGAAGGCGTTAAACGCGCCCACGGCCTGGAACTGAATCTCGGCAATCAGCTTTTCCAGGCCGAACTCCCCGGAGAGATCCACGATTTCATTAATGAGCAGGGTGCCCAGGCCCCGGCCCTGGTAGTCCTTGGCCACCACCACCCGGACATTGCCCAGGTGGCGCTTCCACCCTTTCTGGCGCATGTGGAGGGTGATGTCCCCCACGATCCGGCCGTTGGCCTCCGCCACCAGGGGAAAGACCCGGCGATAGTCGATGTGGTTCACCCAGTGGTCGATGACCGCGGGGTCCCGCACGTCGCTGCGCAGGAAGTTCAATTCCTTTTCATCGAGACCCTGGAAGAAATCCAGCAGCATCTCCCGGTCTTCCTTGACCAAGGGCCGCAGCTTTACCCGGGCGCCGTCCTTCAGAACCCCCTCTTTTTGGTAAGCCATCCTCTCGTCCCCCTTTGGTGAGCTATTAGCTGTTAACAGTCAGCGGTTAGCAAAAAACCAGAACCCCGAACCTAAAACCTAAAACCTCGCTCCTAAGCCCCCAGGGCCAGGCGCTCCGCCAGATAAGGGGGCAGCCCGGCGGCCAGGATGCGGCGTTGGGCCCCCCGCACATCATACGGGGCGGACTTGAATTGAATGGAGAACTCCTGGTCGTCGAAGATGGCGTAGGCCGCTTCGGGGTTGCCGTCCCGGGGCTGGCCCACGCTGCCGGGGTTGATGAGATAGTGTTCTTCCGGGGATAACTTCATCGTGGTGGCGGCAATCTGGCGCAGGGCGACCTTGCCCCGGATATCCCGGTACCACAGAGCCCGCCGGTGGGTGTGGCCGAAGAAGCAGACCCGCAGGTCAGAGTGTTGGTACAATTCTTTGAGGACGCGTTTGCCCTGGAAGTGGTAAGCGATGTAGGTGTCGGGGTTGGCGGGGGTGCCGTGGCAGGCCAGAAATGACCCCGGCAGCTTCCTGAGCAAGGGCAAGCCTTGCAGAAATTCCAGGAATTCCGGGCGCACCTGCTGCCGGCACCACATCAAGGCCTCATACGCGATGATATTAAAATGTTGGGCCCGTTCCGGTTCGAGCAGCGCCAGATCATGGTTTCCCGCCAGGCTCAAGACATTGCGGCCCTGGAGGAGTTCCAGGCACTCGTTGGGGCTGGCATTGTAGCCCACCAGGTCGCCCAGGTTCAAGATGGCCTCTACCCCCTCCCGGTCGATCTGGGCCAACACGCTGTCCAGGGCTTCCCTATTGCTATGAATATCAGCGATAACGGCGAGTCGCATGCCAGGCTTCCGTTCTTCAGGTATGCCGGGGCGTCGCCAAGTCTGCCGCAATCCCCCCGCGCATTATTCTTGCCTAATTCAAGAGATAATTAAAGAGATTTTATTTATCCGGGGCCAGGAGGTCAGGGCAAGGGTTTTATTGGAGATGTTTCCGCTGGATCTGGGGGGAAAAGAAAATCTCTGCGTCAGTTCAGGGGAGCGTCCCCCCTCATCTTTCATTCATTCGAGCATTAATAAGAGCGGGCCGCCAACGCCCTGGGTCAAAGGAATCATCGGCCCGGTGCGGGTCAGGTTCCCGGCCAAATAACCATTTAAATAAGGATGGCTGGGAGTGCCCAGGCGAAGGATGCTTACCTCAGTAATAGTGCCATTCAAATCTGACTGGTTGAGAATAAAATGCATTACCCCATTGGCGCGGTCGGTAATGGCGCCCTCGAACTGCATGGACTCACTCACGCTCATAATCAGTTGACCATCAACCAGGGACCCCCCACCGGAAAGAACCATCAAGCTAGTGCCGGCCGTAGTAACGAACGGCATGGTGCCCTGGAACGAGTAATAGTTCTCACCTAGCCTAGTGATCCCGCCGGTTAAGTTTAAAGTTCGGCCCGCCATGCCTTGATCGAGTGTATATTCAGTAACATAAAGGTTCCAGGTGGTCTTCCCGAGAAAACTGGGAGTCGCGGCAGCCAGCACCGCGGAATTATCAAGCCCAGAAATGAGCACTAACATTAATGCTAAAACCGAAATTTTTACTTTCATCGTAATAATCCCCCAATGATTCTTACCCGAGATTATGCGTCAGTCTTCACCACCGTGGTTGAAAATTGGTTTTGGGAATCTCCGGGAGAGGGTCGATCCCGCCGAAGGTCCCATTTCTGTGACCATATAGTCTCCTCAATAAAAAATAGCATAAATTATTTCCAAGATCAAACTTTTTCTTAGATTTTGAAGGTACTACTCCCTTGGTTCTTAGATTCTTACGGGGTGGGGTTTAAGAACCCCAGGCCAGTACCGCCCGGTAATAATGGGGGAAGGGGAAGGCCGAGGCGATATGCACATACCATCTCCGGGCGTGCTAGGAAACTCGGGCGCCCAATTTGATTAATCGCTTTATAAACCAATCTATGGACCGTTTCATTTCTTCGACCACGACATAGAACTGGCGGATCATGTGTAGGAGGTTGTAGGCCAGCAGCCCCATCTTAAGTCGGGCTTTATTGGCTTCAAAGCGCTGGCGACCGCCCGGCGCCCCGACCTTCCTTGACTTTTCCGGGGATTTTGTTACGTTCAGGCCACTATGGAACCCGGCGATATTGTCGAATTTTTCGAAGATAAGCGCATTCTCTGCGGCGTCGTCCTGGAACTGAAAGGCGAGCGGCTCCATGTGCTTACCCAGAACAGTCGGGAGATGACCCTGACCCCCAAGCGGGTCCTCCACGTGGGCCCTCGTCTGCCCGCAGCCACCCTGTCCCGCCAGGAGTTGTTGAAACAGCTGGAAGCCACTGCCAGGAAACGTGAGGAATTAAAGGCCGACATCAACCTGGAGGATCTGTGGGAACTTCTGGCGGCAGAGGATCAGAACGTGTCGATGGCAGAGATGGCCGACCTGTGGTTTGGCCAGACGACCCCCGACCAGGTGGCCGCCACCGCCCGCAGCCTCAGGGAGGACCGGTTTCTCTTCAAGCAGAAAGACGGCCTGGTCAGCCCCAATCCCCCGGAAGGGGTGGAACAACTGAAAGAACAGCATTTCCGGGAACTGGACCGCCAGCGGGAGTTGGAGGAGATCGGCGTCTGGCTTGAGAAGGTCTGGGCCGGGCAGGCGGCGGCGGCGGGGCCCTGGAAAGACCGGGTCGTGGAACTGTTGCGGCAGATGGCGTTGTGGGGGGCCGAAGCCCCCGACTATGCCCAGGGAAAGGCTTGTCTGGACAAAGCCCGGCTCAACCCGGCGGACGCCCCCGTCCGTCTGCTGGTGCGGCTGGGGGTGTGGCAGGAAGACGAAGACCTGGACCTCTACCGGCTGGAGGTCCCCCTAAAATTCTCCCCGGAGGCCCTGGCCCTGGCCCGGCGGCTGGCCCAGAGTCAGCCCCAGGACCTTTATGCTTCCTTCCGGCAGGACCTGACCCGCCTCGACATCATGACCATAGACGGGGAGCGCACCCGGGACTTTGACGACGCCCTGAGTCTGGAAGAAGTGCCGGACGGTTGGCGCCTGGGGATTCATATCGCTGACGTCTCGGCGCACGTGATACCCCAAACTCCTTTAGATCTGGAGGCCCAGGAACGGGGGACCTCCATCTACCTGCCGGAGCGGCGGCTGCCTATGCTGCCGGAAGAACTCTCGGAAGACACCGTAAGCCTGCTGGCCCACCAGGAACGCCTCGCCCTAAGCTTCCTCGTGACTCTGGGCGCCGACGCCGAGATCATAGACTGGGTGATCGTCCCCAGCCTGATTACGGTGGCCCGACGCCTGACCTACTATGAGGTGGACGCGCTCCTGACCCAGGACCGGCATCTCGCCACCCTGTCCCGCCTGACCCGCCGCCTCAAGGAACGCCGGCTGGCCCGGGGCGGTTATGAGCTGAAGTTGCCCGAGGTGTGGGTCACTTTCACCTCCCAAGGTGATATCCAGGTCGTGGTGGAAGACCAGGAGACCGCCAGCCACCAGTTGGTGGGCGAGGCCATGGTGCTGGCCAATTCCCTGGCCTCCCAGTTCCTGGCCGAGCAAGGGGTTCCCGCCATCTACCGGGGTCAACCCGACCCCCGGGAGCCCATTGATCCGTCCCCGGACAAGAGCCTGCTGGAGCTCTGGCAGGACCGGCGCCGCCTGAGCCGGGTGGTGATGGACCTCTCACCGTCGCCCCACTGGGGCCTGGGGCTGCCCTGCTACACCTTTGCCACCTCCCCCATCCGCCGCTACCTGGACCTGGTGATCCATCGGCAGCTTCTGGCGGTGGTGAGCGGCCACCCGCCGGTTTACCGGCCGGAGGACCTGGAGCAGATCCTGTCCACCATCGAACCGGCCATGCGCCGGGCCGGGCAAATGAAAACCCGGCGGCTGCGCTACTGGCTCCTGAAGCACCTGGCGGCCCGGGTCGGCCAGAAGCTGGAGGCCCTGGTCCTGGATAAAACGCCCCACCGCTACCGCCTCATGCTGCCCGACATCCTGCTGGAGCTCTTCATGACCGCGCCGGCCAACGTCAAGCTGTCCCCGGGAGATACCGTCCTGGTGCGCCTGGACCGCGTCAACCCCCGGGAAGACCAGATCAAGGTGTCGCTGGCGTAGATGGAGCCGGGAACCTTGATTATTTCCGCCTTGAAAAGTTTTCCGTAGGGTGCGTTCCCCGCACCAATTAATCTTTTCCTGTATCGAGCCACAATTTTTGCAGCATGCCGTGATTCGGCTGACCACGAAGTTTTCAGAATAGCTTTCAGCGGGTTTGCTTTCTTCTCCAGCTACCTCTCAAAATCTCTTCCTCCCTTTAGCCTATTTCGCGATGATGATCATATCTGCAACTGTTTGGTATGTTAATGAATTTTCGGTTAGTGGCAAGTGACGTGGAATTTTTAAATCTATAGAGATGAGCAACTGATGGACCTTCCGGTTTTCCCCTGGCTCACCGCTAAAGGGCAGTGTTGAGCTTGGTTCCCTGAAAATTATCGCATTTCGGTTTCCGGGGTTTGAGGTGAAGCCATTGCAAAATCTTTTCGGAAGAACAATCTGTCTTGCCATGGCACTTACAAATTCATTGAAATTTATGCTAATATTATTTGGGTAGTCAATTCTGCTGCAAGGGAGAAAATGTTCCGGGGTAAACCTGGCAAGAGAGGTTCCTAAACCGTTTTTAACTCCGGGTGGCTAAGGTTGCTGCATAATCTCGGGTATTGATAACCGCGCTTGTCGATGTGAGGTTAGGCCATGACTAGACGTTTGGGGATAGGGGCCTTTTTGCTAATCGTGCATATTCTTTATGCGATCCCGGCGGCGCCTGCCAATAATTTGCAGCTCAAGCTGACGCTGCCCCAGAATACCCCGCAATTTTTTTATGATTTTATGGACGGACCCGGTGGGGTGGCGGTGGATGGCCAGGGGAACGTCTACATGGTGAATGCGGCCCATAGCCGCATCAAGAAGTTTGACGCCAACGGCGTTTATCTGACCCAGTGGGGCATTTACGGGAGCGGGGACGGGCAATTTAATTGGCCC
>Ga0351914_1212_pt1 | contig 15125 bp, 15 predicted proteins | sample TotcelHT113001M5_FD_205824 | JGI IMG/M metagenome (GOLD analysis project Ga0351914, IMG submission 205824) | Enriched cells from coal bed in the Powder River Basin, Montana, United States - Total cells T11 rep1 HSBNCT.T11.300.1.M5 ... | reverse complement strand
CTTGCAAAAAGTTACGATCCTGCAGCAAACCTACTGAAACGTCTTTCCCAATTTGATCACGGCCAAATCCCCGACAATTTTCGTTTCACACTCGATATCAAAAAAGGCGATAAACGCTACGGCCTCTGGACTTTTAATGGTCAACCAAGCCTGTTCACAGCTAAAGCGGTCACTGACTCAGATGAAGCGGTCGAACCCAACGGCTTCCTGGTGATGGCGGTACCCTTGGATGAGGCAATGTTACAGGCTATCGGGAAGAAGCTACATGTTGAAATATCCATGCACGATATCCAGAAAAACGCCCTTGTTCCAGTAGCCGGCGCCTTAAAAATTGTGCCGACAAGCGAAACGATTACTGAAGTGTACACCACCCTCTCGGATGCAGTCGGCACCCCCCAACGGCTCATCCGGTTGGATATGCCGCGCGTACTGTACGGCATTGGCTGGAAGTCGGTACAACATACGATTACCATAGCGCTTTTTGCCATCATTGCCTTGACTGTCGGCCTCGTTGTTTTCACCAAATACCTGGTCAGCATTCCTCTACAAAAATTGAGCGAAACTGTGTCCACCATCGGCGAAGCGGAGCATTCCGAGGATCTGCAACGATTACCGGTCGAGCGAAACGATGAAATCGGTATTGTTGCCCGATCTGTGAAGAAAATGCATGAACGCATTCTCTTTCTTGCCAATCATGATGTTTTGACGCAACTACCAAACAGAAAAGTCTTCAGATCGGCCTTTGACCAAGCCTATGCCCGGCGTGGGCGGCAAACCGACAGACTGGGTGTCCTCGTCCTTGATCTCGACGGTTTCAAACCCATCAACGACACCTATGGGCATCCTGCCGGTGACCGGGTTCTGCAGGTGGTGGCACAACGACTTCGTCAAACTGTCAGAGAAAATGATATGGTCGCCAGAACAGGCGGAGATGAGTTTGCTATTTTGTGCGTGCCCGTTCTTTCCGACAAGGACATGGAAGCTGTGGCACATAAGATCATGCAGATCACTGAGCCTCCAATCATGCTGGATGATGGACAGGATGTTTACATAGGAATGTCTATTGGAGGATGCTTTGTTACCGCTGACACTACCCTCGACCAGGCTTTATCGGCAGCCGACACAGCCCTGTATGAAGCCAAAAAGGCCGGAAAAAACACCTATCGAATCGCTGGGGGGCATGTCAGTTGAAAAAACACATAATCATCACACGGATCAAGGTTCAGCGCGTGGTTGAACTCAGCTACCGCCTCCAACTAATTGCCCTTATTTAAAGAAGTCATCCCGATCGGGATAATGTACATTGCCAACATCCATACCCGGCTCCCTAGGCACCACCGAATCCCAAACAACGCCTTCCGTACTCGCTGGGAGAAAACAACGCTTTCCCATAGGAATAATTACTGCTTAATCATTTAAGAGAAATTCCTTCCGTGAAGTTATGGCGCTAGAAAATATACTTTATTTGGCAAAAAGCCTCAGTCGAGCCACTCCTCCACTTCACTCTGCTTAGGCACCCGACCGACGCATTTGACCACCCCGTTGATCACCACTGCGGGGGTTGAGAAGACACCCAATTGCGCGATCTCCTGAAAATCCTTTACCTTGACGATGGCGGCCCCGATGCCTTTGGCGGCAACCGCAGCCTCGACAATCTTTTGCGTCTTTTCACAGGAGGCGCAACCCGGTCCACAAACCTTGATGAGCATATCCGACCTCATTAATCCTAAATAATCATGTTAAACAGGTAGCCGATACCAACGATACCGCTGCCCACCACCAAAATAAAGACCGCAATCAATTTGAGTTTGAGCACCTTGCGAAGAATGATCATCTCCGGCAGAGACAGGGCAATCACACTCATCATGAAAGCCAGCACCGTGCCCAGAGCCGCACCCTTGCCGAGCAGGGCCTCGACCACCGGTACGATCCCGGCGGCATTGGAGTACATGGGAATGCCGACCGCGACTGCTGCCGGTACCGACCACCAGGCATCTTTACCCATAATCCCGGCCATGAAGTCTTCAGGCACATAGCCGTGAATGAGGGCACCAACTGCAATCCCGGCAACTACATAGACCCAGACCTTGCCGACGATATCACGAACCGCCTCTTTGCCCTGTTCCAGTCGGTCGGCCCAGGTGAGTTGCTGCTCAAAGACGATGGCCTCGCCGGCCCGCATCTCCTGCACCCAATCTTCCGTCCAGGACTCCAGCTTCAACCGACCGATAACCCAGCCAGCGACTATGGCGATCAAAAGGCCGGTGCCCAGATAGAGGGCTGCAACCTTCCAGCCCAACAGACCGTAGAGCAGTATCAAAGCAATCTCGTTGACCATGGGCGCGGCGATGAGAAAGGAAAAAGTCACCCCAAGCGGAACCCCGGCCTGAACAAAACCGAGAAAAAGCGGCACTGCCGAACAGGAACAAAACGGAGTAACAATACCCAGCAGGGCTGCCATGACATTACCCGCAGTTTCGCGCTTGCCTGCCAGGTACCTGCGTGTCCGTTCCTGGGTAAAAAATGAGCGGATCACACCAACGACAAAAACAATCAGGGTCAGCAGCAGCAGCACCTTGGGGGTATCATACACAAAGAATTGGACCGCATCGCCGAGCTGACTGGGCCGAGCGATACCGAGCAGGGAATAGGTGAGGAAGGTGGCGAAAGATTGCAGGTTTGTATAGACCCCAAACCAGAGCCCAAGGCCAAGTGTGCCGACAACCCCAATCTTTGCCCAAGGAATGCAGTTGCTGCTCGTCGATTCTTGATCAGTTCCGGGCTTGGTGCAACCGCAGCCGATTGGTTGGAGGGGTTCCATGTATTTCGTCCTTATTTTTTTTGGTAGGCAGCCCGAAGGCAGTCGTCCGCGGGCAGGGCCTTGAGCATCTCCTGCAGCGCCGCGTCATCAACCAGCCAGCCCCGCAACTCGGTCAGCATGGTCTGCACGTACGAAGACTCGCTGTCCATGGCCTGGCTGTAGATCATCCAGGTGCCCTGGCGCTCTTTATTGACCAGGCCCGCATCCTCGAGAATCTTCATGTGGCTGGAAACCGTGGGTTGGGCCAACCCCAAAACCTTCTGGATCTCGCACACGCACAAGGCCCGGTCTTCCAGGAGTTTGACCACCCGCACCCGGTTAGGATCGGACAGAGCTTTCATGACTCGTAACAAAGGTTTCATCGGCCCTTTTGATTATTCCAAAATAGGTTAAACAATACTCATCAGTGGTTGACTTATGAAATAGAGGCCAAGTGCTCCGATACAGACGCCAGCCAGTTTGCGAAAAAGCGTACTCCCCCGCTGCCAGGCGTTATTCGCCAAAAACTGCTTGACCAGAGCGGTTGAGCTTCCAGCCACGACAATGGGGATACAGTGGCCAAGACCAAACAGGAGGATAAATACAACCCCTGTGAAAATTTTCTGTTGAACGGTAATGATGGCGAGAATAGGGGCAATAAATCCAAACGTGCAGGAACCGGAAAGGACGCCATACGACAAACCGAGGACGAAGGCACCAAGCACCCCTCTCACTTTAATTTTAGCAAGCAGTCCATTGGACATCGAGCACGTGGCAATACCGAGAATATCAAGCGACACCCAGATCAGGACAGCTCCTACGACAATGCTCATGTAAGGGCCGACATCGCCGAGCATACGGCCAAGCAAGGCACAGATGAAACCAATGGCAGCGATGGTGATAAACAAGCCCACAGTGAACCAAACCGCATACAGCACTGCTTTGCGTCCTTCCACAATCTGATTCTGCCCCGCTACATAACTGACAATAAGCGGTATGGAGGCAAGATGGCAGGGGCTGAAAAGAACACTGACCATACCCCATAAAAAGCAGCCCAAGCCTCCGAACAGAAGTCCCTGGTTCATCCATGCATTGATGGTAAGAAAAATCGGATCCAAGAGTTACTTGACCCCCTGCTGCTGCAACACGGCAACGATGGATTTTTTGTCCATAAACCCCTCATGCCGAGAAATTTCGAGACCTTTGGCATCATAAAATATTTGGGTAGGAATAGCCCGCAGGCCGTATTTCGGACCGGCATCTGGATTATCCCAGACATCGATAAATACAATAGCAGCCCGCCCTTGATATTCCTTGACCAACTCCTCAATAATGGGGGCCATCAATTTGCAAGGTATACATTGTTTTGCGCCCAGATCGACCATGGTTACCATGCCGGGAACAGGTACTTGCGGCAATTGCTCCGCCCTGACCTTGGATATCGCTGACGTCGAGACCAGAACAATGGCTGCCAGGACAACGAGTGTCCGGAGCAGACTCTGAACAAAATATTTTCTCACACCCTGCTCCTTTCCTTTGCTCAAAGATAAACTTTTGCCTGCGCAATTACTCCCGCAATTGCGCTTGCCGAAACCTCGGTCGTACCCTTCTCAAAGCCAAAATCACTCAACCGCAGGTGCGTGATTTTGGTAAAGCCTGCCAACTCTAATGTTTTCCTGGTACAATCAAGCGTGCAGCCATCAATAGCCAAAATTGATTGGGCCGCCTCGGTTGCCTTGACAATACCGCTGACTCGACCACCAATACCAGCCAGGCAAAACATCTTGCCGGCACCATCGCGGGATAGTTTGCGCGCCGCTTGATCGGCCAGCTCTCCGACATCTGCACAACCTGAACAGGCAAAGATAATCTTTGGCCCTGTACTGCTGCATGAACATCCGCAACCTGTTTGCATCGCTTTCAACCTCCGGATAATATAATTTTAATGAGATGAAATTTCATATCTACGGTTCCAATGACACGTTCTGATAAAACCAGGCAAACAACGCAGTGATTGCCCCCGATCATAAAGAGGAGAGCCCTTAATTTTTTACGGCAGAATTGATAAAATCTCTGGCCACATCACCTCTGAGATACTCGGCGAGACCCACTGCGCCGTTCACCAAATACTTGGAGCGATAGCCTTTCAAGGTCAGATACGTCCTGGCAATCTCAGCTCGGTCATAATGAGGGCAGATTGTAACGATTATTTTGCTCTTATCGAGTTCTTCAAGTCGTGCGGGCAGTTCGTTCAAGGGAATGTTCTTGATGAAGCTGAAACTATAGGCCTGGTATTCTTCCGGAAATCGAATATCAATAATTTGAACCATCCCCTGCTTGTAAAGGCTCAGCATTTCTGGAATTTCTATTTTCATATTTTTGCGTTCCTTATAATCAAACGCTTTCAGGTACTCATCAAAAGTAACATTTTTTAATTCCTGCGCATGCGGGGTAGCAGCAATCAGCATTGCGACAAAAAACATGACTATCATCCCAAGTTTCTTCACACGCTTCTCCTTTTTGAATGCATTCTCAATAAAGTGATATCTTCAGACCAAAGCCAAGCTCAGTCGGAACAACGGCCAGGCTATATAACCACAGGTTACGCATAGTATCGTGCCGACCTTCTGCTTTGAGCAGCCGCAGCCAAAGTGACCGGACAAGATTTTCATGGCTCATATTAATGGCTCTACCGCACCCATTCTTTATAATTCCTATATTTATATGTAGCAATATATAATGCAAAGATTAGGAAGTGGCAAGCTGTTCTTTACCCCTCTCGGGGAGACGATATCAATATACTATCAGGCAAGCTTACTTTCCCTTGACGACAGCAGAAGATTCGTTGAATAATTTAGAATATAAGGTCTCAATAGAAGTCTTCACGCTTCTATCCATTCTCAACAGACCACTTCACGCATCATTCTAATTCATGACGAACCCTTTCCAAAATATGCTGCTGAGAACCAAGGTCGCCCTGATAGGGGCCGGTAGCGTTTTGATTACAGCGGCTGCTCTCGTCATCCTTTCGGTCTGGCAAAGCGGCCAGTACAATAACCTGGCGCAGAAAGAGGTGGACGATTTAATCGAGGCCGACCTCAATCATATCACCCAAGGTGTCTACAACCTGGTCCGCACCGAAGACGAGGCAGTCCAGTCGCAAGTGGACGCAAATCTCAATGTTGCCCGGCACTTATTAGAAGATGCCGGGGGGGTAAGCCTTGCTAAGGAGTCGACCACATGGACGGCGACCAACCAATTCACCCAAAAAACCTGTGAGCTGAACCTGCCCAAACTCTATATCGGGGAGAGATGGCTTGGTAAAAATACGGATCCGACCATCGAGACGCCGATTGTTGACGGCACCACTCATCTGGTCGGGGAATCCGCCACCATCTTCCAGCGCATGAACGAACGAGGCGATATGCTGCGCGTTGCCACTACGGTGCAGACCACGGCAAACGAACGGGCTATCGGAACGTACATCCCAGCCGTCGATCCCGATGGCGCCAATAACCCTGTCATCTCTACCATCCTCAAGGGGGAAACCTATCACGGACGTGCCTATGTCGTGAACGCCTGGTACATCACGGCCTATGAACCCATATTCGATCGGGCCGGCAGCCTGATCGGCATGCTCTATGTCGGTGTCAAACAGGAAACTGTGGCCGCTCGCATCCGCCAGGCCATCCTGCAGAGCAGCGTGGGCAGAACCGGCTATGTCTATGTTATAGGTGGTAAGGGAGAAGAGCGCGGCCGGTATGTCATCTCCTACAAGGGCCTCAGGGATGGCGAGGATATTTGGTCAAATCAGGACAGTGACGGTCAGTATGTTATCCAGGAAATCGTCAACAGGGCGATCGCTCTCAAGCCGGGGAACATGACCACCATCCGCTATCGCTGGCAAAACCTGGGGGAACCGGCGCCACGCTGGAAGATTGCCCGTCTCGCCTATTACGCACCCTGGGACTGGGTTATCGGCACGAGCGTGTACGAAGATGAGCTCCAGGCCTATGACATCCTGCTCAGTGAAGGTCGAATCCGGATGATCCGCATCATGAGTGTGGCGGGTCTGGTGATTACCGTGCTGATCGGCCTGCTCAGCATGATCATCACCTGGTCGCTCACGCGGCCTGTTCGGCAGATGACTGAGGTCGCGGAAAAAATCATCGGCGGAGACCTCAATCAGGTCGTCCCTGTGACATCCCAGGATGAAATCGGGATTCTGGCCCACACCTTCAACCTCATGACCGACAAACTCAACCATTCCTTGGAAAGTCTGAGGAACAGTGAGGGGAAATATCGGAGCATCTTTGAAAATGCTCTTGAGGGACTCTATCAAAGCAGCCTTGCCGGCCGATTTATCAACGTAAATCCGGCATTGGCCCGCATCCTCGGGTACGATTCGCCCGAAGATCTCATCGTAAACATAACCGACATCCGGCATCAATTCTACGTGAACCCCAAAGACCGCGACACCTTGCTCGAGGCCATCTCAAATAATAAGCAGGCGTTCGGGTTTGAAATTCACTGCTACCGCAAAGATCGCCGCAAAATATGGATTGCCATCAGTGCCCGCATGCGCCATGACGAGGCCGGAAACCCAGCCTTTATCGAAGGGTTTATCACCGATATCAACGCCCGCAAACTGACGGAAGAAGCCCTGCTAGAATCAAAGAACTATCTGGACGAAATCATCAACAGCGTCGGCGATCCGCTGTTTGTCAAAGACCAGCACCATCGATGGGTATTGGTTAATAACGCCCTCTGCAACTTAATGGGCCGATCCCGTGAAGAACTTCTGGGAAAATCCGACTACGACTTTTTCCCCAAGGAAGAGGCTGACGTCTTCTGGAAGAAGGATGAACTGGTCCTGGCCAGGGGAACGGAGAGCATCAACGAAGAGTCGTTTACTGGTGCCCATGGCATCGTCTACACTATCGTCACCAAAAAAACCCTGTACACGAATAAGAATGGCGAGAAGTACATTGTCGGCATCATTCGGGACATCACCGATCAGAAACGGGCCGAAGCAGAAAAAAAACGCCTTGAGGCGCAGCTCAACCAGTCGCAAAGGATGGAGGCCATCGGCACCTTGGCCGGCGGCGTTGCCCACGACTTCAACAATATTCTGCAACCCATGCTGGGCTATGCCGAATTGCTGAGAATGCATTTGCCCGCCGACAACCCCCAACATCGCTATGTGGAACGTTTGTACACAGCCGGTCTGCGGGCAAAAAGCCTGGTCGATCAGATCCTCACCTTCAGTCGCCGATCGGAACGCACCATAGCCCCTGTACAATTGCAGACGATATTGGAAGAGGTCTATAAATTATGCCGATCGACCATCCCTGCAAATATTGAAATCAGCACAGATATTCAAAACGATTGCGCTGCCGTCCTGTTGGATCCTTCACAATTTCATCAGGTAGCCATGAATCTGATCATTAATGCGTATCATGCCGTTGAACAATCAGGGGGAATAATATCGATCCGTTTGCAAGAGATCACCTTGGAAAATGACCAGATGATGGGCACCTCGCTACCGCCGGGTCGATATGCACTGTTCTCAGTTGCTGACACGGGATGCGGCATCGAACCGTCCATTATGGATAAAATTTTCGACCCCTATTTTACGACCAAGGAGCAGGGCAAAGGGACAGGCCTTGGCCTCGCCGTCGTCTACGGTATTGTCAAAGAGCTCAAAGGCGATATCAAAATTTTGAGCGAACTGGGAAAAGGGACGACCTTCAATATCTACCTGCCGTTAAACCTAGATTCTCTTGAGGTGAGGGCACCTGCATCAGAGGCGCAACAATTCCCGACCGGCAGTGAACGAATCCTTCTGGTTGACGATGAAGCCATGATAATCGAAATGGAGACATTGATCCTTGAAGAACTCGGCTATCAGGTGACCTCCCGACTGAACAGCATTGAGGCTCTGGAATTATTCAAAACCAATCCGCAAGCCTTCGATCTGGTCATAACGGATTTGACCATGCCGCAGATGACAGGAGAACACTTAAGCAAAGAAATTATTGCGATCAATCCGGCCATACCGATCATCATCTGCAGCGGTTACGGTGAGATGATCGGCAGTGCGCAAGCAAAAGCCATCGGGGTCAAAGTATTATTAAAAAAACCAACAACCATAGCGGAAATGTCACAAAAGGTTCGGATAGTGCTGGATGAGTCCTTAGCAGCGAGGCACAATATGCGGCCACCGGCTGACGATTTAATTGAAAAATCTTAGCGTTGAACCTCACCCTTTGAACGTCCTCGCTCACTCGAACACCCCAGCAGCACAGTGCCCCTTTCGACATTCTCTTTGACCGCAATCCCCTTGCTCCGATTGCTCGCATCCTGTACAGTCTCGCGTCATCTCGCCGCCCTGGTTAGACCTGGGGGTGGATGGATTGTGGCCCGCTGAAAAAAGCGAATCTTTTTTTGTCATTTCGAGCGATAGCAAGAAATCTCGTCCTTTGAGACAAGCGATTTCTTCCGCTGGTCGAAATGACACGGTTGCAGAGTTCATTTTGCAAGGGTCTCAAAAAGCAGTTATCCATCGGACCATAAAAAGGATTACATTACCCATGGCACGCCATGTCGAAACCCATAAAAACCCGGGCGCAAGAACGGAACGGATCGGCATCAAGGTGCTGGGGGCGATCAGTTTCGCCCATTTTCTCAACGACCTGATCCAATCCCTGATCCCGGCGATCTATCCCCTGCTCAAAGACAGTTTCTCCCTCAACTTTACTCAGATTGGCCTGATCACCCTGACCTTTCAAATGTCTGCCTCGCTCTTGCAACCCGCGGTGGGCCTCTATACCGATCGCCATCCTCAGCCCTATTCGCTGACCTGGGGCATGGGTTGCACCCTGGTGGGGCTGATCGCCCTGTCCCTGGCCCCAAGTTACGGTTTGCTGCTGATCGCAGTCGGCCTGGTCGGCACTGGCTCGGCGATCTTTCATCCGGAATCTTCACGAGTGGCGCGCATGGCCTCGGCCGGACACTACGGGCTGGCGCAATCGATCTTCCAGGTCGGCGGCAATGGCGGCACCTCAGCCGGGCCGCTGCTGGCTGCCCTGATCGTCATCCCCCAGGGGCGGCTCAGCCTGGCCTGGTTTTCCCTGGTAGCCCTGTTGGCCATGGGTATTTTGTGGCGAGTCGGCGGTTGGTACAAACAAAAGCAGAGCGAGGAGCGGCAACGGCGAGCAACACATCCGGCAGCTGTTCGCCCACCCAGCCCGCGACCTTCGGTATCCTGGCCGGTCTTCATTCTTCTGGTGCTGATGTTTTCCAAATTCTTTTACACGACCAGCCTGCACAGCTATCTCACCTTTTACATGATGCATAAATTCCAGGTTTCAGTGCAGTCGGCACAACTGCACCTGTTCGTCTTTCTCTTCGGTGTAGCCCTGGGCACTATTCTGGGCGGACCCATCGGCGACCGGATCGGCCGCAAACAGGTGATCTGGTGGTCCATCTTCGGCGCCGCTCCCTTTGCCCTCGCCCTGCCCTATGCAAACCTGTTTTGGACCGGCCCCCTGACCTTCGTTATCGGCTTGCTGATGGCCTCAGCCTTTCCGGCAATTGTCGTGTACGGTCAGGAACTGTTTCCTGGCAAGGTGGGGATGATTTCCGGCCTGTTCTTCGGGCTGGCCTTTGGACTGGCCGGGATCGGTGCCGCACTCCTGGGCCGACTCGCTGATTTTAGCAGCATTGAATACGTCTATCAGGTCTGCGCCTTCCTGCCCCTGCTGGGGTTGGCCGCGATCTTTCTCCCTGATCTGCGCAAACGGATGACAACTGATACATAACTCAGGGAGTTAAAAACACGTGAAGACGAAAGAACGAATTGTACGGGCAGGGGCCAACGGCACCCTGATCGGAGAAAACGGCGAGAAATTGACCCCTCCGGATGGTTGGGCATTCCTCCCTGCTGGGGATGCGGCCATCACCAGGAAGGTGAAGGCTTTGAGTGGCTATTGGCGTGTGCAGACCCAGATAGGACGACGGATCATTTCCAAGGGTATCTGGGCACCGGCAACGCTCATTGACCAAACCCGGCAGGAAATCGAAACCCTGCGCACCACCGATGCCTACAAAAATAAACTGGCAAACGACCGGATGCGAAGGGCGCAGAAACAGATTGAATACGAACAGGAATTCAATCATGCGGTTCGCGCCTTCCTTGCCTTTGCCCCAAGATATGCAGATATGGAGCAGGCCATAGCCGAAGCTGTCACCACGCATGCCATCCCAGTCGGCAGCGGCACGGTGGCCCGCACCGCTATGATCCCCATCGAAGAGCGGGCCGCAAAGGCAGTGATCGCCTGGATGCGGCACAGTACCACGGCCTACGATTCGATGTCGATAGCCCGGATCAAGGGGGAAAGACGTGAGGTGCGGCGGATGCTGGCTCGGCGTTCCGTCGACCTGCTGAAGGCCTATCGCGAGGGACGGGTTATCGGCTCAGGCTGCCCCTTGCAAAAAGCCCTGGAAAAATCCAGAAAAGTCGAAACCTCTTTCCTTGAATAAAAACAGGCGGACTTGACTGACTGCCCCACTTGTCGACAGCAGGGATAAATCTCTGATTGCAGTCAACAGCCGAGATCTCTCCCTGTGGTCGAGATGACACCTCGACAAGTCTCCTCCATTTTGCAAAACCATCAAGACGGTATATTTTGGCTTGATATTAATAGACGACCGGTCTATTATCAACAACATGAAAACCGATACCCGCGAACATATCCTGGCCTGCGGCGGCCGCATCATCCATCATAAAGGCTTTACCGCAACCGGCCTGCAAGAGATCCTTAAGGCCGCCGACGTCCCCAAAGGCTCTTTCTACTTCTACTTCAAGAGCAAGGAAGCGTTTGGGCTGGCACTGGTGGACCACTATCAATCCCTGTTCGCAGTTCAGTTACGGCCGATCCTCACCGATGCAACTCGGCCCCCGCTGCAACGGCTGGCCCGGTTTTTTCTCTGGTTCCGCGATTATTTTGCCCAGGAGGGGTATATCAAGGGCTGTCCCATCGGCAACCTCACCCAGGAACTCGGCGACACCAACCCGATGTTCCGGGAAAAATTGAACACTGCCCTGGAAAACCTGATCCGGGGGGTGGCCAAACAACTCCGGCAGGCGCAGGATCGGGGCGAACTTCGCCGCGATCTTTCGCCGGAAGAAATGTCCCGGTTTATCATTTCCGCCTGGCAGGGGGCGCTGATCCGGATGAAGGCCGCTGCCGGCTCCGAGCCGCTGGACAATTTTCAAACCATAGTTTTCGAGGTGCTGCTGGCCTGATCCAACAAAGGGTTGGCAATCACACCATCTTTATTCATTCAACAGAGACGACCAGTCTACTACCAGGAGGCAACCCATGTATATTCTCGACTATCAAACCCCGGAACAGGCAACAGGCCGCGTGGCGGAGATCTACAATTTTTTCGTCACTAAACGCAGTCCGGTACCCGCCCCCCTGCAACTATTGAGTGCCAGTCCCGGCCTGCTGCAACTACAGTTTGACCAAATCAACTATTATGCAGGCCACCAGACCCTCAGTTTTCCCCTGCTGGCTGCCATTCGTTTTCTCGCCGCCCAAGTTGCCTGCTATGATCAATGCATAAATCTGAACCGTATCTGGTTGAGCAAAACCGGACTATCCCCTCAGGACCTGACTGATCTGGCTGAAGGGAAAACGGTCGAGGCCTTTTCTGAGGCGGAAAATTGCTTACTGGCTGCGGTTGCCAAGATGCTGCGCAAAGAAAAAATCACCGAGACCGAAATGCAAGAGCTCCGAAGCTTAGGCTGGAAAGACAGCGACATCCTCGATGCCTGCGCCCAAGGGACTAGCCTGATTGCACTTTCCTATCTCTACACCGCCTTCAGCCGGGAGGCTGCTCCAGCGGCAAGCTGAATTATACCCCAACGATTCGGTCGGCACGCAGTGGTCCTGATTTCCGGCATGACGGCGCATCAAATTCTTTTGCACCTCTCGCCTTGGCCGACAAGGCGAGATTTCTCTATGCAGTGTTCTCTACCTTGAGGTAAGAAATCATCATGGAAACGATGCAGCAACAGCAAATGGCCAAAGTGATGGCCGCATGATGGACAAGCGTCTCAAACCATCCCACCAAACCAGCGAACAGGTGCGTATCTGCTCACTGCCGGAGATGCCGGGTCTGCAACTGATGCGGGCCAGCTACCGGACTCAGACCTTTCCCCGGCACAGCCATGATGGTTTCGGGGTCGGCGTGATTGAACAGGGAGCGCTCGGCTTTTCCTACCGAGGCGAGCACCTGATCGCTCCGGCGGGTCGCATCAATACCGTCAACCCCGATGAGGTCCATACCGGACAGGCGGCAACAACCGAGGGCTGGACCTACCGGATGTTCTACCTCTCCGCAGGTCTCCTCCAACAAGTCGCAAACGACCTTGCCGGCCGCCCAACCGCTCTGCCTTTTTTTACTGCCGGGGTGATCGAAGACCCAAGCCTTGCCCGCCTGATCCGGCAGGTGCATGTGCAGCTTGCTGATGAACAGGTCGCACGCCTGGAAAAAGAAACCCTGCTCCTGCAGATGTTCGACCGGCTGATCAGCCGCCACACCTATAACCCGCAGCTATCCGGCAAAACCGGCGCCGAACATGCAGCGGTGCGGCGGGTGATCGACTATCTCGACACCCACTTCGACGAGGATCTCTCGATCGATACCCTGGCTGGTATCGCCTGCCTGAGCCCCTATCATTTCATCCGCACCTTCTCGGGACAGACCGGGCTCACTCCGCATGCCTGGTTGATGCAGCTACGGGCTCGCAAGGCCAAGCAACTCCTGGACTGTGGCCTGCCTATCGCCGATGTCGCCGCGCAGACCGGCTTTAGCGACCAGAGCCATCTCAACCGCAGTTTTAAACGTCTTCTTGGCTATACGCCGGGACAATACCGCAATTCCGTACAAGACGCCTGAAACCCATCCGCTGTACATTCTCCTCGAAATCCCACCCCAAAATAAATCCAGGAGAAAACAATGACAACGTACGTCCACGGCTATTCCTCACAGGAGGCGGCACGACTTAAAGATCAGGCAACCACCCTCGCGGCCCTGCTGTATGGGGATCTTCGCTACCCCAAGGGAGCAACCGTCCTTGAGGCAGGATGCGGCACTGGTTGCCAGACCGTATTCCTCGCTGCGGCTAACCCGGAAACCAATTTTTTGTCGATGGATATCTCTCCCGCTTCACTGGCAACGGCGCAGGAGGCGGTGCGTGCCCATGGACTCACCAATGTCGGGCTACGACCGGGAAATATCTTTGATCTGCCGCTGGCCGACCAGAGCATTGACCACATCTTTGTCTGTTTTGTCCTTGAACATCTTAAAGATCCTGCCGGAGCCCTGCACTGTCTCTATCGGGTGCTAAAAATGGGCGGGACAATAACCGTGATCGAGGGCGACCACGGCTCCTTCTACTGCCATCCTGAGACTGTCGATGCCAAACGCACCGTCGATTGCCTGGTGCAGATCCAGGCCAGCCTCGGCGGCGACGCCTTGATCGGCCGCCGGCTCTATCCACTCCTGGCCGAAGCGGGATTTGCGCAAACAAAGGTCGAACCGCGCCTGATCTATGTGGATGGCAGCAGGCCGGAACTGATCGAGGGCTTTTCCCGCAACACCTTTATTGCCATGGTCCGGGGTGTGCGCGACCAGGCCCTTGCGCATGGCCTGATCGATGAGCAGACTTGGGACAAGGGCATCGCTGACATGGAAAAAGCCGCAGAACCAACCGGTACCTTCTGCTACACCTTTTTCAGAGCCGTGGCCCAACGCAACGGATGAGCTGTTCAATAAAGATGGGGAAGACAAAAGATGAAAGAGGGAAAACAGGCTTCGATTTTTCACCCGCATTTCAGTATGTTCTATGGGGTGCAGTCGAGAGATGGTCAATGATCTTTTCGAAAAACAACCTTAAAGTTTTTTCTATTCCCAGATGAACTGTATATTTATGCTCATAAAATCGACCCTTCTTAGTGTCGTTCTCTTGGTGCTGGTTATGCTGATTTTCCAGACACCGAAATATTACCAAGGCCCGACTTTCGATCACTTTGACGGTACCCGCTTCTTCAATCCTGGCAAACCGATGGACAAGGGGTTCCGGGACCTCATCAAATGGCGATGGACACGCCAGCCGCAGACCTGGCCAGCGTACAGTGAACTGCCTTTTACCGACAAACCACCGCAACAGGTGGCGCCATCTCTATTGTCGGGGACAGCGGTTACGGCAACGGCGATTATTTCCGGGAGGCCCGCAACAAATTTGAAAAAT
>Ga0351914_1207_pt1 | contig 15311 bp, 10 predicted proteins | sample TotcelHT113001M5_FD_205824 | JGI IMG/M metagenome (GOLD analysis project Ga0351914, IMG submission 205824) | Enriched cells from coal bed in the Powder River Basin, Montana, United States - Total cells T11 rep1 HSBNCT.T11.300.1.M5 ... | reverse complement strand
GCAAGTGCCGCCCGAGGCGCAACACTCCCCAGGGACCATCGTCCGTCAGGCCCCCGAGGCTAATGAGATGAGACCCCGGGGCACCGCGGTGGACCTCTGGGTGGCTGGACAGCGGCCGAAGGTGCCGGTCCCGGATGTCAGGAACTTGAGTCTCTCCGAGGCGGAGCAACGGTTAAAAGACCGGCGATTAGTCAGCCGGGTGAAATGGGAAAAATCTTCCCGGGAAAAAGGCACCGTACTGAAACAAGATCCAGAGGCTGGATTTAGGGTTTTGGCGTATTCTCAGGTCAATCTGGTGGTGGCGGATGGGGGTGGGGGTATCATCTGGATGATCATGGGCGCCATCGCCCTGGTTTTAGCTGGGGCATATGCGGCCTATAAGATAAATGATTCTAGAAGGCAACCCAATTTGCCAAAATTTCGAGTAAGTCCCGGTGAGCCTCGCCCCGGCCGGGTAAGCCTGTCCGATGTGCCTTCCCTGGTGGACTGCGAGATCCGACTGAGGGGAGTTCAAGAGCCCGGCACCCAGGAAATCGAGGTGGAAGGACCACTAATCTCGCGGGAGGAGCGGGAGCATGAATGATGTCCCGGTTACCTTAAAACAGTTTTTCTTGTTTCACGGGGAAGAGCCCTTATCCCGGGAGAGCTGGTTGAGCCTGGATGAAGGCGAGCAGGTAACCCGTTTGCGACAGAACCTGAAAAAAGAGGCCAAAGGATTGAACTGGACCAGGGTATTGGGGGAAATTACCCAAAAGATAGATGACCTGCTGGACATCAGTCTGGAATCCATCCTGGTGGGGGCCTGGAATAAGTACCGGGACCTCTTGAAATACTGTGATCCGGTGAAATACCCCGGGAATGAGACGGTCCTGGTGCATTTGGTGGAACACACCATTACTTCCGAGCATCATCCTTACCTGGCAGTTCTGGTCAATGACCTGGAAGTGGGGAAAATCGATTTTACGATAAATCTCGCGCTCACCGTGAAAGGGGCCATCTTAAAAATTCGCGGCGGAAAAATCCTGGAAATACTGCCGGGAGAGTGTAAAGGCAAAGGCACCGTTGCCTGTGAAAAATGCATCATTTTCAAGGAAGAGACCAAGTCATTCAAAGTGCCCTATTCCATTAAACTGGGGGAGGGGATTCCTATCCTGCCGTAAGATGCCATGCCAACACTCCCAGTCAGCCTGCGGCCGCAGCGCCTGGCAATTACCCCCAGGGGCGCCCTGGCAAATCGCTTACAGGTACGCCTTCACCACGTACTGCTGCACCATGCGCTGGGTGTTGAAAAAGGCGCCGTTGATGGCGATGGACCCGTACATGGCCCGCATAAAGGTCTTCCGGTCACGGTAATACATGGGGACGATGACGTGCTCCAGTTTCCCATAGAGGCAATCGGCATCGCCGGAGCAATCGTAGCCCTCGGGACCGTGGGACACCGGGGCGCCAATGGACCAGCCGGTAAAGTTCTCGATGTGGCCTTCCACCCACCAGCCATCCAGGATACTGAAGCTGGGGACCCCATTCAGGGCGGCTTTCATGCCGCTGGTGCCCGAGGCCTCGTTGGGCGGCTGGGGCGTGTTCAGCCAGATGTCCACGCCGCCGGTGAGCCGTCGCGCCAGCCAGGTATCGTAATTCGCCAGGAACGCCATCTTGATGTCCGGTTTTAAGGCCTCCCCGGCCTGAAATATCCGCCGAATGAGGTCCTTGCCCTGAACATCCCGGGGATGGGCCTTGCCGGCATAAATCACCTGGATGGGGCCCACCTCCCGGGCAATCCGCCGCAAGCGCTCGATATCGTAAAACAACAAGTCCGCCCGCTTGTAAGTCGCCACCCGCCGGGCAAATCCCACGGTCAGCACGTCCTGATCCATGCCCAAGTTGCTCTTTCGGTTGACGTAGGCCAGCAGCTCTTGCTTGGCCTTCTGGTGCGCTTCCCACAGCTCGGCGTCGGGGATGTTGAGGACGTAACGCAGACTGAAGTTGTCCTCCCGCCAACCCGGAATATGGCGGTCGAAAAGCGCCTGGAAGGGCTCCGTGGCCCAGGTGGCGGCGTGCACGCCGTTGGTGATGGCGTCTATCGGGTAGTCCGCGAACATCAGGCGGGACACCTCGCCGTGCTTCTTGGCCACCCCGTTAATGTAGTGGCTCAGGTTGAGGGCCAGGTAGGTCATATTCAGCCTGAGGCCGCGCTGGGCCAGTTCCGGCATCCGGGCGAAATCACCCCCATACTGCATGGTGTGCTTCTGAACATCCACGGCGAACAGATCCTGCATATCCACCATCCACTTGAAGTTGCCCGCCAGTTTATCCACCAGGTCCAGGGGGAACTGGTCGTGGCCCGCGGGCACCGGCGTGTGGGTGGTAAAGATGCACTTTGCCCTGACCGCTTCAATCTCCGGCTGGCCGATGGTGTTCTTCCCGGTCCGCTCCGCCTCTTCGTTCAGGAGCTCAATGGTCAGGAAGGCCGCATGCCCCTCGTTCATGTGAAAGCGTCTCAGATCACGGTATCCCAAGGCTCGGAGCATCCGGACGCCGCCGATTCCCAGGATGACTTCCTGGCACAGGCGGTACCAGTCGTCGCCGCCGTAGAGGTGGCCGGTGAGCTGCCGGTCCCAGGGACTGTTTTCCGGGAGATCGGTATCCAGGAAGTAAACCGGCACCTCATAGCCGCTGACGCCCTTGACCCCATATTTCCAGGCCCGGAGTTGCAATTCCCGCCCCTCGATGGACACCGTGGCCCGCTCTCGCATCTCCGTCAGGAAATCATTGACGGCCCACTCCACCGGGTCTTCGGTTTGTCGCCCCTGGGCGTCCAAACGCTGGTAAAAATAGCCTTTGCGGTGGAGCAGGCAGACGGCCACCACGGGCACCTGGAGATCGGCGACCGAACGGATGGTGTCTCCCGCCAAGACCCCCAGCCCGCCGCTGTAAGTGGGCATGCTGGGGTCCAAGGCAATCTCCATGGTGAAGTAGGCGATGAAGCGGTCATTGGGCATGGCAACTCTCTTAGCCGTCGGCACGGGTATGAAGTATTGACAGGTTTAACCGCTGGTGCAGAAAATTCCTCCCGGTAAGGGTTGGAGCAAATCCCGGGGGTCGCCCGGTATTCCGCCTGCTTCAGTCGGCGAATTTCCCCGTGGGGTAAACGTTCCTCGGGTTCCAGAACATCCAGCCGCTGGCGCCGAACTTATCCGTTGCCTTTATTTGGACCCGCATCCGGTCTTCTTTGTAGTCGCCGCCCCGAAAGGCGTAATCGCGAAAGGCCTGGAGCCACGGGCGGAAGCGCCGGGGATTGGCGTCGGTGCGCTCCTGGGCCCGCTTCAGCGACAGGTACACGATTTCATAGGTATTCTGCACCGGATTTTTATATTTGGGAATCCCGAACTGGTAACCGGACGGGTAGAGCATGGGGCAGACCACGTCCACGGCATCCAAAGCCGCATCGATCTTCTGGCCGATGCCGGTATCGTCCAGGTTCCACATGACGTAGCCGAAGATGTCCGCAGCCACCATGACGTTATAGGGCGCCAGGGCCTGGTGCGCCGCCTTCAGGAAACCGGTGATGGCCTCGGTGCGACTGTCCTGATTCGCCGGCTTGGCGAACCCCACCTTACGGTTGTCCGGGAAGCGGACGTAATCGAACTGAATCTCGTCGAAACCCGCCGCGGCCGCGGCCTTGGCGATGGCGATGTTGTAATCCCAGGTCTGCTGGTGGAAGGGGTCGACCCAGCGCAATTTTTCCCGATCCCGGAAGACTCCGCCGCCCTTACTCTTGACGGCCCACTGCGGCTTGGCGGCGGCCAGGGGGTCGTCCTTGAAGACCACGATACGCGCGATGAGATAGAGGCCCTGTTCCTTGAGGCTGTCCACGACGGCCTTGATATCCTTGAACAGTATCGTTTTCTGAGCGCCAACCTCCTCGGCCAGGGGGATGTCGACCTTAAAGGGGATAAAGCCCCGATCGCCCTTGACGTCGATGACCAGGGCGTTCATATTATTCAACTTAATGGCTTCTTTGGCCGCGTCCCGTATTTTCTTGCTGGCGAGCCCGTAGGAGGAAAGATAGAGCGCCTTCACCATGAAGGGGGTGAGGGCTATTTCTGCCGGGGGGGCGCTGAGCTCCGAGGCGGGAAGCTCGCGGCGGGCATACCCGGGAGCGCGCAGCTTCAGGGTCTCCCCGGCGCCCTCCAGGCGAAAAACGCCATCCTTGTCGGCCCGCACTTGCTGATCGCCCAGGGTGACCAGTGCGCCGGCGATGGGGGCCTTGGTCTGGGCGTCAACGACCTTACCGCCATAGCCTGGGGCCGTGCCCGGGGTAGGCATCTTGGCCTGGGCGTCCCCGGCCTTGGGGTCTGGGGCCGGGGTTGAGCCGGCAGCTTGTTCCTTGGTCTGGTCCTGAGGGGCCTTGGAGTCAGCGCCCAGCGCCATGCCGGCCAGAACCAGGACCCCCACCAGGATGAGCCCGAACCTACCGAGTTGCTTCCCCATACCTACCTCTTCCCCCCCGTGCCCTTCGCGACCCGACCAGAGTATTTTATCGCGTTTGCCATAAATTCCTGCCGCGTGATAGTTTTTCCAGTCCCCTAAATTCCTCTTTTGCCAAGGGGGACTTTAAAAGCACACCCTGATCGTCCCCCCCTTTTCTAAAGGTGGGGCCGGAGTTTCAGCCCCACGGGGGCAAGTCCGGCAATTTCCTGGGAGTAAACCGGGGAGCCGGAAATCCGGCAATCCACCTGGAAATCCGCGGGGGGCGGTACCTGGGGGCTGCTCGACCGCAGTCCCTTGGCCCCGCCTCAGCAACCGAAAATAAAGAAAAGTGCGCCGATACCCAGACAGAAACTCAATTTTTTCATCACTTACCTCTCCTTGCGGCCAAGAGATGTTGCGGCGGGCTGACGCCGAGGCGCCCCGAACCCAGGCATCCTTCAGAGCCGCTAGACCCCTAAACCTCTCTACATCACGGCTAATAGGTCTTATGCCCCTTTTCCTGGGCCCGGCCGGTAACGATGGCTTCAAAATTCTTGGTGCCGTCGCCGTTGACCATCAGGTAGCGGGGTTGAGCCATCATCTTCTCGGACAGGCTCGCATTCCGGCGGTCGATACTGAAGGCCATGACGTAACCCGCCTTGGCGGCATCCTTTTCCAGTTCGTCGTCATAGATACCGAAGGGCCAGGCCAACACGTCCACCGTGGCGCCGAACCTTTTTTCCAGGGAGGCCTTGGCCTTGGAAAGCTGGGCGTTCACCAGTTTTTTGTATTCCTCGGGCTTAAGTTTCTTCTTTTCCTTCTTGAAATTGGGATGCCAGAAAGTATGCGACTGCATATCGAACAGACCGGTCTTCTGGAGTTCCTTCAACTGCTCCCAGGTCATGGCATAGGAGGCGTTGGAAACGCACGACGGATAAACAAACAGGGTCACGGGGATGTTGAACTTGCGCACCAGCGGCAGCATGTCGGACCAGACCGTCTTGTGAGCGTCATCCGCGGTGATCACCACCGATTTCGGCGGCGGCGGCGGCCCCTGGCCGCGCAGGTAGTTAACCAGCGTCCGGAGTGGGATGACCGTGTACTGGTGGTCCTTGAGCCACTGAAGCTGCGACTCGAACACCTTGGTGGTCACCGTCATGCCGTCGGCCACCTTGGGGCCGAAGCGGTGGTAGCACAAAACCGGCACGGTGACCTGATCATCCGCCCATGCCGCAGGGCAGCAAAAACCCACAACCAGCAACGCGATTCCACCTAATAACCGAAGCGTCCGCATCATCCTCAAAGTTTCCTTTACGTAATTGAATTAGTTGCCGCGCTTGACGCGCATGCGAACAACCCGAAAGCGCCCTCCCCCCGGTCAAGTCAACCGGAGACCGCGCCGGGCGTGGCGCTCCGCCCCCGGCACACCACCCCCAACTATGCGGCAATCCCACCGGCTGCACTCATCTATCGGGTTTTTGGCGTCAAGCCGCTAAAGGTAAAACCGTCTCCCCCGAGGTTGGTTGAACGATACTATAATCGCACTCCAAAAACAACGGTTTGAAAGTTTGGATTACCTCCACCCCGAAAAAATTCCGGCTGTCTGAAAGGGGATGGACCGGCGGCCGCCAACCCCTGCAGGCCAGCGCGGTGACCCCGGGGGGCCGGCCTGAGCAAGCTCGCACTATTTCCTTGCGGCCGCATGGCTAAAAAGGCAAAATGGAGGCGGTTCCAAGGGCCCGGAAGAATCTCCCGAGCCGGCAGGATGACCCCGTTTTCCCCTCCGGTGCCGTTATTTCGGGGAAAAGACAAGGAAGGCTGGATGAACACCGTATGGCTCGTGGTCGTTTGCCTCAGCATCATATTTGCGGCCATCAACGGCAGGATTGATGGGTTCACCAAGGCCATGTTTGAGGCCGGCAAAGCCGCCGTCGAGGTGTGCCTTTACCTGGTTGGCATTGTTTCTCTTTGGCTGGGGCTTACCAAGATCCTGGAAGATGCCGGCTTGATCTACAAACTGTCAAATTTTTTTAGACCGGCAATCTCGTTTCTTTTCAGAAATATACCCGAAGGGCACCCCGCCATAACTTCGATCACGCTCAACCTCCTGGCCAATCTGTTCGGCCTGGGTAATGCGGCCACGCCGCTGGGCATCAAGGCCATGGAAGACCTTCAGACCCTCAATACCGAGAAGGACACGATAACTTTCGAAATGATGCTTTTCATTGTCATCAACACCTCAAGCATTCAGCTGATTCCTTTTACGGTCATTGGTTTGCTGGCAAGTTACGGCTCGCGTAACCCGAATGCCGTTATCTTGCCAACCCTCATTGCAACCGTAATATCTTCGGCCACCGCGGTAGGGATACTGTACCTCTTCAAGAAATTCAGCAGAAAAGATAGGTGATATGGATACCATCAGTTTTGTGTTTCAGGGTTTGATACCGGTTTTTATTTTTTTTACGGTTATTTACGGATTTGCCCGAGGGGTGCCCGTATATAATTCGTTTGTCTCGGGCGCCAAGGATGGCATCGGCATCATCATCGGGATTTTTCCCTATGTTCTGGCAATATTTATCGCGGTCAAAACCTTCGAAGCGTCGGGAGCTCACGACTTTATCAAACAAATGCTCTCGCTAGTCGCTTCTCCCCTCCACCTGCCGCCGGAAATTTTTTCCGTCGCGATGGTAAAACCCTTCTCCAACGCCGCGACCCTCGGTTTTTTCACCGAGATTCTCAAAACCAGCGGCCCCGACTCCCTGGCCAGCATGATATCCGCGGTGATCATGGGGAGCGCCGAAACGACTTTTTACGTCCTGGCGGTTTATCTCGGGGCAGTGGGCCTCAAGAAAACCAAATACCTGGTCCCCGTATGTCTGATAGCGGATATGACGGGCATCGTCATCGCCATCATCTTGGTGAAATTACTCTATTAAGCGGGAGACTTGCAAAGGAATTACGGCGAGTTTCCCCCCGGGGAAAAGGAGAGTGGGGGTACTTGGGTGCTCGGAGCACGTGACGTAACCACAAGATAATAAACTTTCGGCATGTCCAACAAGCCGCGATTGGACTGACCGCACCGGGTCCCATTGGGGAGCCCGCAGATTTTTCCACCTTGCCCCGGAGATTAAGAGACTTGGTCATCCACCCCGCAACCGATAGCCCACGCCGGGTTCGGTAATCAGGTAATGGGGCCGGGTGGGGTCGTCTTCCAGTTTGCGGCGCAGATTGAGAATAAAGATGCGCAAGTAAGGATGCTGCTCGACGGAGGATGGCCCCCAGACCTCTTTGAGCAACTGACGGTGCGTGACCACCTTGCCCTGGTGCTTGATAAGCACTGACAGAAGTTTGTACTCAATGGGGGTAAGGTGGATTTCCTCTTCTCCTCGGAATACCTGTCGACGGTCAAAATCCACCCTCAGTTTCTCCAAAATGAAGAGATCGGCGGTTTTGTCTTCCTCCCCGGGACCGGTGCGGCGCAGCGCCGCGCGGATACGGGCCAGCAATTCTCCCACGCCGAAGGGTTTGGTCAGATAATCGTCGGCGCCGGCGTCCAGGTTAACCACCTTGTCCCGTTCCTGGCCCCGGGCCGATAGAATGATGATGGGAATGGCGGACCACTCCCGCAGGCGGCGGATAACCTCGATACCTTCCATGTCCGGCAGCCCCAAGTCCAGCAAAATAATATCCGGAACCTGGGAGGCCGCCAACGACAGACCATCGCTCCCCGTCTCGGCCTCCACCAACTCGTAGCCCTGGGTAGGCAGGGAGGCCCGCAAAAACCGGCGGATGCGGGGATCATCTTCAATTAAGAGAATGCGCGGATTCATCCAGTTGGCTCTTCTGCATCTCGGGCAGCGTTTTGTCCAGTAAGGGGGCCCCTTCCTCCAAAGGCAGGGTAAACCTGAAGGTGGCGCCGCCGCCGGGACGATTCGCAGCCCAGATATGCCCACCATGGGCCTCAATAATGCTGCGGCAGATGGTTAAACCCAACCCGACCCCGCGGGCGCTTCCCGAAGCGGCCTGATAGAATTTTTCGAAAACGAGTTCCTCATCACCGGGGACCAGACCGGGGCCCCGGTCCGCCACCTCCATCAGGAGTTCCTGTTGGGTGATCCACCCCGAAATCTGTAACGGCGTCTGCTCCGGGGTATACTTGATGGCATTTTCCAGGAGGTTGATGAAGACCCGCTCCATGAGCAAAGCGTCGATGCGCACCATGGGCAGGTCGGCGGGCAGGTGAATGACCACCGGGTAGTTGTGCAGTTGCAGCTCTAACTGCGCCAGGGCGCAGCCCACCACTTCTTCCAGAACGTGCCATTCCTGATTGAGCTTGGTCTGGCCGGATTGCAGCCGGCTCATCTCCAGGAGATTGTGAACCAGGCGATCCAGGCGTTTGGCTTCTTCATAAATCGTCTGGGTCAGCTCAGCTTTGGTGGAGGCGTCCAGGGTTTTTTCCCCCTCCAGTAAACTGCTGGCCGAACCGGCGATTACGGTTAACGGCGTCCTGAGATCATGGGACACGGAACTGAGCAGGGCGTTGCGTAACTGCTCGGCTTCAATCTGAACCTGGACTTGATGGGCCTGCTGGCTCAGATGCTCACGCTCAATGGCCAGGGCCACCTGAGACCCCAGGGCCTCTAGAAAGCGCAGGGACTTCAGATCTATCATTTTGTTGGGTTGAGCCGGCTCCAGCCTTAAGACGCCGATCATCTTTTGGGAAGCGCGCAGCGGCAGGTAAAACCCCCTGGCCTTGGGAAGCGTCTTGGTCCCTAAACCGGCGAAGTGTCCGTACCGGTAGACCCAATTGGCCACGAGCATTTCACTGCCGTAATCGTCGGGGAAGGCTTTGCCGGCGCTGAGGCGCAAGTTGCCGCCGCCGTCGGGCATCAGAATGCTCACCTGACTGTCGAACGTCCGGGAAATCTGCTCGATGGCCTCCTGCATCAGGTCAGGCAAACTCAGCTTGGTGGTAAGATTGCGGCTCATATCATAGAGGGCTGAGGTCTGCCGTTCCTGCCGGCTGGCCGCCCCGGCCTGGTAACGGATGCGCGAGGTGAGATTGCTGATCAGGATGCTCAGGATCAGCATCACCGCCAGGGTGATGGCATACTCCGTATTGGCCAACGAAAAAGAATAATAGTGGGGCACAAAAAAGAAGGCAAAGACGACCACGCTGATGAGCGAGGCAAAGATGGACGGGCCCTGATTCAGCCGCGAGGCGATGACCACCACGGTGAGGAGATAGAGCATCACCAGATTGACAAGGGCAAAATAGGGAAATAAGACAAAGGCCAGACCGGTGCACAGCCCCACTCCGGTTGCGGCCAAACTGTATTCCCACACCTGGAGCCAGACGTTCCGGCGGGGAGCGCGGCGGGGCCGGGCTTCGGTGGCGGCATCCGAAATCAGGTGGAAGTCAAGATGGCCGCCCCGCCGGCGCAACTGGTCGGCCAGGGAGGCGCACCGCAGCCGGCGCCAGAAGGGCTGGCGCGGCTGGGCCAGGACGATTTTGCTGACGCCTTGTTCCCGGACAAAATCAAGAATGGCGTCCCGGAGGTTGAAACCGGAGAGCTTTACCGCCTGCCCGCCCAACTGGGCCGCCAAACGCAAGGTCTTGTCTATCCGTTCCTGGTCTTCCAGAGTGGGCTGATCTTGGGGAGTCTCCACGTAGAGCGCGAACCACTCGGCCCCCGCGGCTTCGGCCAGGCTGCCGGCGGTCCGGACCAATTGAATGGCGGCCGGACTGGAGTTGAGGCAAACGAGCCAGCGACCGCCGGGAGCCTGGGGCTGGTCTTGCGGCCGGGGTGGCGGCCGTCTGACGGAATCGGCGGACGGCTGGTCGTCCATAGGGGGTGGCCTCCAGTTTCATCCTGGGACTGCCGACCCTGGGATGCCCCACGGTCTTGCGAGCCTGGCGGCGGCCCCGGGAAGGGCCGATATCTGGAAGCATAACCGGTTCTTAGCCGGGGGTCAAGCGGGGTCTGGAGATTAGGTTTCAACGGCTAGATTCGCATCTAACGCCGTCTTTTCCAGGCGCTCCACTTCCAAAGCCAGGGCGACTTGTTTGACCAGGGATTTCAGGAGGCCCAGGCGCAATTGCTCCGGCAACAACCAAAGTTCGGATTCGTGATCTTTGAGCCGCAGGGCCAAAACTCCTATGACGGCCTTGGTCGCTTGCATCGGCACATAGAGAAATGGGGAGTCCGGTGAGGTTCGGGTCCCCCACCCCGCCATTTGACCAGTGCGAAAAGCCCATTGGGCCACGCTCAGTTCTTTTATCACATCCTTTTCAGACACCGCCGAAAGATCACCAACGACAGGGTGTAACTTGCCATTCCCCTCGGCCAGCAGCGCCGCCACCTGGGACTCAAAAATCTCCTGGAACTGTTTCACCGCTACTTGTAAAATATTCTCAACGCCCCTGGTCGTGGCGAGTTGACGGCTGAGGGCGTGCATGGCGGCAGTCTGGCGCTCTTGTAAACGGGCGGCCTCGGCTTGCCGCCGAATCAGGATGGTCAGGTGACTGATCACTAACGCCACCAGTAACATCACCGCGAAGGTAAAAATGAAATGAGTTTCTACCAAAGTGAAGGAATATCGCACCGGAACAAAAAAGAAATAAAAGGTCAGAACACTGAGTACGGAATTAAGGATAGCCGGCCCCCGACCCCAATGAATGGCCGTAACCATCACCCCCACCAAGTAAACCATAATCAGGTTGCTCAGTTCGAGATAAGGATGTACCAAAAAGGAAAGGCCGGTAGCCAGGATAGAATACAAGAGGCCCATGCCGTAGTCATAAAAACGGATGCCTTTGGGTTTCACCCGAACCGGTGACCTCTTTGGTACTCCTGGCTCCCCGGTGATAAAATAGATGTCGATCTCGCCACTCATCCGCACCAGTTCATCCACATCACTGCCCAAAAGGATATCTTGCCAGCGGTAGTGACTTGGCTTGCCGGCGACAATCTTAGTGATTTTATGGCGGCGGGCGAAGTTGCCAATCTTTTCAGCCATGCTCCGGCTGAACAAGGTGAACGTCTGCGCTCCTAAGTGCTCGGCAAGCTGAAGATTCTGAACGGCTTGGTTTTGCTCTGCCTCCGGCAATCGCACCACCCTTGGGGTCTTGACATGGACCGCAAACCACTCGGCCTTCAGGCTGGCAGCCATTCTCTTGGCGGCCCGGATCAGGTCAGCTGACGAAGGGCTGGGCCCCACGCACACCAGTAGCCTTTCTGCCGTGGGCTTTGGGTTTGCTCCCACCGTTACCACCTCGGTCTCATTTCAGTTGCCATGTTATAAGGATTATAAACCAAGAAATGCCGAAAGGTCCCAAAATTTCTCTGCGTCCACTTACAGTCTTTGATGGCATCATGCTGATGCTGATCGACCAAGGACATACAACGGGTCCGGTAATGCGATAGCGGGGCAGACATCCTGCCCCGCCGACTTTTCTCGTCTTCAATAGGCTATCAACAGATAAACCATGGCAATGGTGACCGTGATCATCATGGGCCACCAGCAGGCCCTCATATACTCCACGAAGGAGATGTGGTAGCCCGCCTTTTCCGCCAGGCCCACGGTGACCACGTTGGCGCTGGCCCCGATCATGGTGCCGTTGCCGCCCAGACAGGCCCCCAGGGCCAGGGACCACCAGAGCACGCCGGATTCCGCCCCGGGAATGGTCTGGTTCAGGAAGGCGATGATGGGCAGCATGGTGGCGGTGAAGGGGATGTTGTCGATGAAGGCGCTGGCGATGGCGCTCACCCACAGGACGATGATGATGGCCGCGGTGAGGTTGCCCTTGGAGACATCCTTCACCCAGTTGGCGATCATCTGGATCAGGCCCGTTTCCTCCGCCCCGGCGATGACCATGAACAGGCCGATGAAAAAGACCAGGGTGGGCCACTCCACCTCATGTTCCAGCAACTCCACGATGTCCACCCGGGAGATGGCCACCAGGATGAGGGAACCGATGAGCGCGGCCACCGACACCTGCATGTGCAGGATGCCGTGGGTGGCGAACAACCCGATGGTGAAGGCCAACAGGAGAAGTCCCTGGACCGTCAGCTTCATGTTGGTGATGCGGTACTCCTCCTTTAAATACTCTATGGTGCGCGCCACATCCTTCACTTCCGCCTTGAGGTAGTCCTTTTTGTGCCACCAGAGATACCACAACGACGACACCGCCAGACAAATCGTGCAGACCAGCGCCAGGTTCTGGACGAACTGCCCGAAGGTCAATCCGGCGTAGGAGCCGATCAGGATGTTGGGCGGGTCGCCGATCAAGGTGGCGGTGCCGCCGACGTTACTGGCGAAGACCTCGGGCACCAGCAAGGTCAAGGGGTGAATCTTCAGGGTCACCGCGATCTGGATGGTCACCGGGATCACCAGGAGCATAGTGGTGACGTTGTCCAGGAACGCGGACACCACCGCGGTGAGGATTTGGAGGATCGCGGATAGCACGAAAACGTTGCCCCTGGCCAGGGCATAGGCCTTATAGGCCAGGAACTGGAACATGCCCGTCTTTTTCAGCACCCCCACAAAGAGCATCATCCCCATGAGCAGGAAGATGACGTTCAGGTCGATGGCCCCCATGGCGTCGTCAAAGGAGATGATGAAATACGACTTGTCGAAGGTGCCGAAGGTATAGCTGACGAACAGAATAACCGCGGCGCCCAGGAAGGCCACCAGGGTGCGGTGCATCCACTCCAGGGAGATCACCAAATATACCAACAGGAGAACGATGGCGGCGATCCAGAAGCCCATGGTGATGGTGCGTTCCATGGTGAGGTTTTGGGCCGCCTGGAAGAGTTTGTTGCCCTGGGCGTCCACTCCGGCCTCCAGCACCTTCACCGGGGTGGCCGGGACGGGCTTCCAGGAAGGCTTGGCGGCCTTGACCTCCACCTTGGCGGCGGGCAGGGTTCCCGGCGGCAAAATGAAATCCGCCACGTAGCCCCCGGGCTTGCCGGTGGTGATTTCCGCGTCTTTGCCCAAGGGCTTGACGTGCCGGCCGTTCACCAGCACTTCCACTTCCACTTCCTTGAGGCCCTTGCCCATGGGGTTGGCCACCAGCCCGGAGACCGCCAGGCGGTCGCCCGCGGCCGGGGCGCCTGGGCCCGCGGGGGCCGGGGCGGCAAGCGCCGTGGAGGTTACCAGGAATGCGACAATTAACAGGAAGGTTGATAGGGAGAGATAGGAAACCAGCCTTGTGCGCATTGAAAATCCCCTTTACGGTTCAAGTGGTTTTATTCCCGTTCCCAGGTTGCACCTGGGAACGGGAACAAAACATTCTTACTTGGGCAACAACACCGGCATCCCCATGAGGGGCCAGATAACATACACAAATACCGACAGGAAGGCCATGAGCGCCAGGCTGGGGATCCAGCCGTAGCCGAAGAACTCCCCGGTGGTGAACTGCTTGCTCTCGTAGGCGATGGCGTTGGGCGCGGCGCCGATGAGCAGGTTGAAGGGCATCCCCGCGGTGACCAGGGAGGCGAAGAGAATGACGTGGGGCGCCACGCCCAGGTACTTGGCGATGACCAGGGACACGGGCAGGGCGATGGCGATGGCCGCCACGTTCATGATGAAATTGGTCATGATCAGGACAAAGAAGGCGATGCCCAGGACGAAAACCAGCCAGGGGGCGTTCAGGAAGAAGGAGAGCCAGTGCACCGCCAGCCATTCCGCCGCCTTGGTGCTCCACAGGCAGAAGCCGATGGACATGGCCCCGCCGAAGAGCAGAATGATGTTCCAGGGGATGGTCTCCAGGTCCTCCACCGTCAGGGTGCGGGTCATGAAGAAAAGCACCGTGCCCACCAGCATGATGCCGGCCCGGTCCAGGTCCGTAAAGGCCTTGAGGGGCACAAAGGCCTTGGCCATAAAGAGCCCCACAATGCCGATGACCATGAACACGACGAATTTTTCCTTGTTGTTCATGGGGCCCAGCTCTTTGCTCAAAACCATGGCTTTTTCCCGGAGTCCAGCGATGACCGCGCGCTCCGGTTTGAAAAAGGTGATGATGATGAGCCAGATGACGAAGACCATGAGGAGGCCCATGGGCAGCATATAATAGATGAGTTCGAAAAAGCCGATGTCCTGGCCGGTGAACTGCTTGAACATGCCGGCCGCGGCCACGCCCCGGGCCGCGCCCAGGAAGGTGATGATGGAGCCGGCGCCCGCGGCCCAGGCCATGCCGATGAACAGGCCCTTGCCGAACCGGGTGGGCTGGTCGGATTCGCTATACAGGGCGTTGATGGCCATGAGCAGGGGAAAGAGGGCGGCAGCCACCGCGGTGTGGGCCATGATCAGGGTCATGGCGGCAGTGACCAAGAAGGTCCCCAACAGGATCAGATTGGTTCTTTCCCCCACAATGTTGAGCATCTTGTAAGCCATGCGCTTGGTGAGGCCCGAGGCGGAGAAGGCGGTGCCGATGATCACGGAGCCGAAAATGAACCAGACGGAGGGGTCCAGAAAGTCGCCCAGGGCTTCCTTGGCAGGCCGGATGTAGAAGAGCACCTGGAACAGGCCGATGGCAATGGCGGTCACGCCGATGGGCATAACCTCAAAGACCCACCAGATCCCGGCCATGAGGAAAAGGCCCAGGGCCATCTTGCCGGCCCAGGGCAAGGTAAAGACTTTTCCACCCGGATCAACTGCGTCCGGCAGGCTGGGGATCAGATAAAATCCAAAGAATACCGCCAAACCCAAAAGAATAAAAATTATGCGTTTATAATCAATCGCCACCTTTTTAGGGGCGATGAGGATCTCTTCGGGCATCTCCGGCAGGCCGGCGCCTACGGGCATTTTTTTCACATCTTCAGCCATGATAGCTAACT
>Ga0351914_1200_pt1 | contig 15796 bp, 15 predicted proteins | sample TotcelHT113001M5_FD_205824 | JGI IMG/M metagenome (GOLD analysis project Ga0351914, IMG submission 205824) | Enriched cells from coal bed in the Powder River Basin, Montana, United States - Total cells T11 rep1 HSBNCT.T11.300.1.M5 ... | reverse complement strand
TCCCGTTTTTCAGGGCGCCTCCATCCAGCAAATTTTCCAGATGCAGCGTGTATCTCCTACCCAACTCCACTGGCCGGATTTGGAGGCGGATATCGAAATCGAGGCTTTGGAACATCCCGAGCATTATCCTCTGGTATTTAGATAAGAGAACGCCAGATTCCATCCCGAACTGGCTCGTTCAGCCTGGCAACGCCGATGATACTGGTGGCACAGGCTACTGACGCCGTGGGAAAGCAGGACACCGCCGGATTTATATTCATAGCAGTAAGCCCGTCTCTTGACCGAGGCGGGCTTTTTTTTATTCCTTGAATTTTTGAATACTAGGTACATGTGGATTATAGCTACAATTAACGATGACCAGGCAAGGACGAAACCGGGACGTCTGTCGGACGAGGCCGCAGCGTCGCATGAGCCCATTCGCATTGACCAATTTTCAGAACTTGACAGACACAACTCAGCAGCCCTTGTGCTTGCCGTTCAGGGGGGAGATGGGGGGGCGGCAGCAAGGGATTTCATGACCTACTTCTCCCGCCAGACCACCACCAGGCCCAGGGAGAGCCAGAAGGCTTCCCGGATGCGCCGGAGGATGCTGAAGGCCGCGCCCAGCGTGAAACCCAGGTTAAAGCCCAGGGCCAATAAAATGTTGCCGCCCTCCTGCACCCCCATGGCCGCGGGAATGAAAAAACCCAGGGCCGTAAAGAGCATGGCCAGGGAGTCCAGGCAGACCGCCAAGCCCCAGCTGATGGGGTGGCCCAGGAGCCAGAACATCAGATAGACTTCCACGGCATGGAGCAGCCAGCTGAGGAAAAACAGGGAAAAGGCCACCAGGGCCCGGGACGGATATTGCCGGTAAAACTGGGACATGGCCGTGTCCAGATCCTCTAAAAAGCACTCCTGATCCCTGAGGAAGTGGGGCAGCCAGCCGCGCCGGTCGAGGAAGCGGAAGCTGTTGCCGCAGGGCCCCCGGCGCTGCACGACGACGAAAATGATGCCCGCGGCCGCCAGGCCCGCGGCCGCCAGGCATAAGAACAACATATGCTTGGCCACCTCCGGCAAATAGATGGGGGCCAGGGCCAGCCCGGTAAAAATATACAGCACCAGGCTCATGACCAGGATGCCCTTGGCGATCACCACCGAGGCGCTGGCCACCTCCAGAGGCACGCCGTCGGTCTGGAGGCGGGATGCCTTAAAAAGTTCGCCTCCCAGGCTGGCGGTGGGAGTGAGCTGGTTCAGTGACTCCCCCCCGAGACGCAGCCAGAAAAGGCGGCCCACCGTGATCTTGGCCGGCGGGTTGATCAAAATATACTTCCAGGACCAGGATTCTATCCAGTTGACCACCCCATAAGGCAGAAGGAGCAGCGGCCAGTACCATCCGACCTGCCAGAGATAATGCCCCAGGATATCCCACCCCACCTCATTGAGAATCCAGACGAAGAAAATCGCGGCGATGCACAGGAGAACGAGGTTGATTATGCGCAACTACATATCCTTCTGGCCCTGGGGCGCGGGATTTCGGCAGTCGGCCGGTTAACGGGCCTCATGGACGATCATACCAGAGTGCGGCGAATCAAGGAAGAGCTTAGCGGCCCTTCTCTGCTTCAGTGGCTGGGCCAGACGTGGGGCTGTGGCGCATGAGAAAGACCAGGGGCAGCAGGCAGAGAAAAACGATGGTAAAAAACCAGTAATCGTCGCAGAAGGCCAGCATCCTCGCCTGGCGCACCACTTCCTGATAGAGGCCGGCCATGGCCTCGGGGGCATTCCACCACTGCCAGTTGGTCCCCAAATCCGGCAAGGCTTGCGACAGGCGCTGCTGCCATTCGTCAAAGGGGAGGGACAGGGGGGTGAGGTGCTCCACCAGGCGGCTCTGATGAAACTGACTCCGCCGGGACAGGAGGGTGGTGGCGGTGGCGATGCCGAAGGAGCCCCCCAGGTTCCGCATCAGGTTGAAGATGCCGGTGGCGTTGCCCATTTTTTCCTGGGAGATACGGGACATGGTGAGGGTAGTAAGGGAGACGAAGGTGGCCCCCAGGCCGAACCCCTGGACGAACCGGGGCCACCAGGCGTGATAATAATCAATGCCGGTGGTGTACTGGCTCATGAGATAAACGGCATAGGCGTTGATTAAAAGGCCCACGAAGACTATTTTGCGGCTGTCCATCACCATGGTCAGCCGGCCCACCACCGGCATTATCAGGAGGGAGCCGATGCCCCCGAAGGCCAGGGCCCAGCCCGCCAGGGTGGCGTCATAGCCCATGAGGGTCTGGAGGAACAGGGGCAGGAGCATGATGCTGCCATAGAGGACAAACCCGAAAAAAAACATGATGGTCACCCCCGCGGCGTAGTTCCGCTCCTTGAAGAGGCGAAGGTCCACCACGGGGTCCCGGGTTTTGAGTTCATGATAGATCAGGACGCCCAAGGCCACCACCGCGATGACGACCAGACGGGTAATGAAGGCGGAAGAGAACCAGTCCTCTCGCTCCCCCTTGTCCAGCACTACCTGGAGGGCTCCCAGACCCACGACCAGGAGCCCCAGCCCCCAGTAGTCGATGCTGCCGGCTCGCTGGCGCCGGATGTAATCCGGGTCGAAGATGAACAGATAGGTGAGAATCAGGGACAGCAGCCCGATGGGCAGGTTGATATAGAAGGCCCAGCGCCAGGTGAGGTTGTCGGTGACCCAGCCTCCCATGACCGGCCCCACAATGGGGGCGATGATCACCCCGATGCCCCAAATGGCCATGGCCATGCCCCGCTCTTGGACCGGGAAGGTTTCCAGCAAAATGGCCTGGGAGATGGGCTGGAGCGCCCCGCCGCCGACCCCCTGGATGATGCGGAAGACGATGAGCATCCCCAGACTGGTGGCCATGCCGCACAGCATGGAACTGGCGGTGAACAGCGCTATGCAGAGCAGCAGGAAGCGCTTGCGGCCGAAGAGCGCCGAGAGCCACCCGGTGATGGGCAGGATGATGGCGTTGGAGACCAGGTACGCCGTCAGGATCCAGGTGGTCTCGTCCTCCGAGGAGGCCAGGCTGCCGGCGATATGGGGCAGGGCCACGTTGACCACCGTGGTGTCCACGATCTCCATGAAGGTGCCGGCCATCACCGCGATGGTGATGAGCCATTTGTTCACCGCTATGGGGGAATCGTTGTTAGGAGTGGTCATTGCGGAGTCGCCACCCGATCGATTCGGATCATAACTTCGGGGTTCCGGGAATTGCCCCGGTTTTTTCCGGCCCAGTTAGCCGCGGCGGCAGACCTCACGGGTTCTGACGATCCGGGAGATGGACGAAGTGGCCGGCCGGGTTCATTTATGAGACAACTGCCCCTCCGGCCCGGATAGCCGTTTGCCGGTGCGTTCCCGGGTGTCCACGGTAACCTCGGTGGACATTCCCAGACGCAGGGGATGATTGGCGGGAAAGGGCGGAATCAGCGTGATTTTGACCGGGACGCGCTGGACCACCTTCACCCAGTTGCCCGTGGCGTTTTCCGGAGGCAGGAGGGAGAACGCCGACCCGGTGCCCGCCATGATGGAATCCACCCTGCCTTTAAATTCGACCCCGGAGTAAGTGTCCACCCGAACCCTGGCGGGCTGGCCGATATACATGTGGTTGAGCTCCGTCTCTTTATAGTTGGCCTGGACCCACAACTGGGTCGTATCCAGAGGCACCAGCATCATCAGGGGCTGTCCCGGCTGGACCCAGTTGCCCACGTGCACCTGCCGCTTGGTGATATACCCCTCGATATGGGCGGTGACCTTGGTATAACCCAGGTTGAGGCGAGCCTGCTCCAGTCTGGCCTTGGCTTCCTTGATGGCCGGCTGCTCGTCCAGGAGGATGTCGGTGGACCCCCCGATGGCGGCCAAGGCTTCCTTGAGTTCCCGCTGGGATTTATTCAACTCCGCCTGGGTGATCCGGTACCGGGTTTCCACCTGGTCCAGGGTCTGCTTGGGGATGGTGCGGCGCTCAAACAGGCTGGTATAGCGGCTTTTATCGAGGCCGGCCATCTTGAAGTTGGCTTCCGCCTGGGGCACCCGGGTTCTGGCGGTGGAAACCCGGACGTAAGCCTGGGCCAGTTCCTGGCGCAGGCGGCCCAGGTTCCCCTCTTCCTTGGCCACGGCCGTATCATAGTCCTGGGGCTCCAGGGTCACGAGAACCTGGCCGGGAGTGACGTGCTGGTTGTTGTCCACCAGAATTTTGGCCACCCGCCCCGGCACCCGGGCCGAAACGACGCCTACATAACCGGTCACATAGGCGTCGTCGGTGCTGACGAAAATGTGAATGTGCCTCCAGTAGGCGACCCCGGCCCCGACCATGAGGAGGACCAGAAGACCGATACCGATACGGATGAAAAGTTTACGGGACATGGCGCGGCTGGCTCTCCTGGGGGAGAAGTTCATTGATGCCGCCGATGGCCCAGAGCATTTGGGCCTTGGCCATCTGATGATCGTACACCGCGGTCCAGTAATTGACCCGGGTTTTGGTCAAGAGGGTATCCGCATCGATGACGTCGGTGGCGGTCCCGACGCTTTCTTTATACCGCTCTTCGTTGAGACGCAGATTTTCCTCCCCCTGAGTCACCGCGGTTTCCGTAGTCCTGATCCGGTCCACGGTCTCTTTGATCTTCAGGTAAGCGGTCTGGACATCCAATTGGACTTGCTCACTGATATCCTTATGCTGCTCTTGCAGTTGCTGCACCTTGAGCTTGGCCTGGGAGACCGCAGCCTTGGTGTCCAACCCGGAAAAGATGTTCCAGTTCATGGCAAAGATGGCGAACCACTGGTGATTGTGCAACAGGCTATTGTTTACCTGATAGGTATGCCCCGCCTGGACGCCAAACTGGGGAAAGAACTGGGCCCGGGTCTCCACCACCGTCTTTTCTTGCTGACGGATGCGCTCCTGGGAGGCCTTGAGATCGGCCCGGTGCTTCAAGGCGACGTCCGTGGCCTCTCCCAGGGCCCAGGCCTTGAGGTCGACTTTCTCATCTTTCAGGACCGTGGGAGCGGTCACGGGCAGCATCAGGACCTTGTTCAGCGTCGATCGGAGGTCGATAAAGTCGGTTTCCGCCACGATCAGGCGCTGCTCGGCGTCGGCCAGGGACACCTTGGCCTGCAGGACGTCGTTGAAGGTGACCACGCCGAACTGGTATTGATCCTGGGCGATGCGGAGGTGCTCTTTCAGGTCGAAGACCTCCTGCTTGGCCACTTCCACCATTTTCTTAGCCCGGAGCGTTTTGAAGTACCCCTGGGCCACGGTGAGAAAGACGTTGTCCCGGGTCTGGGCCGTGTCCAGAAGGCTGGCCTGATGGCCCTTGACGGCCGCCATATATTTGGACGGGGTGCCCCAGAAGTCGAAGAGCAACTGGTTCACGGAGGTCTGGCTGCTCCAGAAGTTCCGGTTGGTCTGGGGAAAGCTGCCGCCGCCGCCGAATTGAAACTTCAGAGGATCATCGTAAATGGTCTGGCCCACCTGGGTTTTGACCTGGGGCAGCAGCCCCGACCGGGCCCGCACCACCTGCTCGCCGGCGATGAGGGCCTGAAGCCGGCTGATCTGCAAATTGGGGTTGGCCTTCCAGGCCAGGCGCAGGGCTTCCTTCAAATCCAGATGGGGAGCCGGGGGGTCGGCGGTCATGCCTGGGAGGACCGCCACACTCCACAGGACCAGGGCAACCCCGAGCCTTCGCCACAAGTTTCTGGCCGTCATAGCGCCGTTTCCTCTGTTAAAGATTGCTTTTCCCGGACCAGACCGGAGGAGAGGAGGGTGAGAATAACTGGTAAGGCCTCTCTGGCCGCATCCGCCTGTCCTTCGGCCTTCTGATAATAGCCGGTGGCCCGGACCAACCCCCGGATCAAGAAGGAGAGGAGGCGGGGATTGGCGGGGATAAAGTGGCCGGCGGCAATGCCTTCGGCAAACAGGCCCGTCATCAGGGTGACAAATTGCTCTTCCAATTCCTGGTAGCGACGCCGGAATCCGTCCTGGGGTTCCTGCTCCCCCCGGAGCAGTTCCCGGGCATAGATGGGGAACAACAACCGCTCCCGGTTGAGATACTCCAGGAGGACGGTCACCATCCGGATCAGCTTCTCCGGAGGGTTCCCGGGGGCCTGGAGCACGGCCCCCAAGTCCTGGATGATATTTTCTCCCACCTGAGTGATAAGAGCCAGGATCAGATCATCTTTGCTCAGGAAATAAAGGTACAGGGTGCCCTTGGCCACCCCGGCGGCGGCGGCGATCTCCTCCATGGTCATGGATTCCGGGCCGCGCTGCTCCAGCAGCTCCCGGGCCGCGGCCAGGATCTCCCGGGTGCGAAACGCCGTGACAATCTCTTTCTTAGTGGCTTTGGGGGAAGCTTTCATTTCCCAAGATCCTTCAGATTTGTCGCTGGGGCTGGCGGCCGCGTTTGACCCAAAAATCCCGGGCGCGGGTCGCGGCGAATTTGCTATAATGACTGACAGGTCATTTAAATGACCATTAAGTCAATAATAGGTTTTTGGCCTCTTGTCAAGAAAAACTTGCAAACTTACGGGGCTCTGTTTAGACTAGAAATTATCTAGAGGGTTGACAGGAGGCGATAATGCATCGTCGTGATTTCCTCAGGTATATGGCAGCGTTAGGGCTGGTAAGCGGGGCGGGGCGGCTGGTGTTGCCCGAAGAAGTGTGGGCCATGGCCCCCCAGGAAACTCCTCAACCCCTGGTAGCCAAAGTCCAGGGCGCCAATTATGCCCAGATCACCGGTGATGCAATCCAGGCCCTGGGCGGTATGAAAAAGTTCGTCAACCCCGGGGAAGTGGTGGTAGTCAAACCCAACATGGCCTGGGACCGCGCCCCGGAAATGGCCGCCAATGCCAACCCGGCGGTGGTGCGCCAGGTGGTGGAATTGTGTCTGGAGGCCGGAGCCAAAAAGGTCAAGGTCCTGGACAACACCTGCCACGACGCCCGCAAGGCCTACGCCAACTCGGGCATCAAGGCGGCGGTGGAAGCCATCAAAGACCCCCGGGCAGTGGTGGAGTACGTGGATGACCGCGGGTTCGTGGAAATCAAGATCGAGAAGGCCAAGGCCCTGAAGAAATGGTATTTCTATAAAGAGATTTTGGAAGCCGACCGCTTCATCAACATTCCCATCGCCAAGAATCACTCCGAAGCCCGCCTCACCATGTGCCTTAAGAACATGATGGGGGCCATCGGCGGCTGGCGGGGCCGTATCCACGTGGGGCTGCACCAGAATATCGCCGATATGAACCTGCCGTTGCGTCCCGACCTCCACGTCCTGGACGCCACCCGGATCATGCTGAGAAACGGTCCCTCCGGCGGCAGCCTCGAGGATGTGGCGGTGAAAAACCTGGTTTTCGCCGGTACTGACCCCGTGGCCCTGGACGCCCTGGGCACCGGACTGTTTGGCATGAAACCCGAGGATATCGGCTATATCATTAAGGCCCATCAGGCCGGCCGGGGTGAAATGGACCTGAACAAGATCAAGATACTGTAACCGGAAAACCCCGGGTCAGAGCCCCGGCGGTCTCTTGCAACCTAACCGGACAAGATGTAGGGGCGGTGCCCTCACCGCCCCTGCAAGATTTTTGGGATAACTCAATCTCTTCTGCTAAAAATTACCCTACAGGGAATTTCGATGGCTGACCACGGTCTCTCCTTAACCGGCCGCGCCTGGGCGCGCCTGCGCCGGGCCGTCCAGATTTTCTTCCTGGCGCTCTTTGGGTGGCTGTTTTTGAAAGCCGAATTCGGGGGGCAGGAAACCCTGTCCTGGCCGGTGGACCTGTTCTTTCGCTTCGACCCCCTGATCCTGGCGGCTCAACTCCTGACCTTCAGCCCCCTGGTGGCCGGTCTCTTCTGGTCCCTGGTTATGGTGGCCCTGACCTTCATCCTGGGCCGGTTTTTCTGCGGCTGGGTCTGTCCCATGGGGACCACCCTGGACGGGTTTCGCCGCCTCCTCTTTACCCCCCGCCCCGACCGCGGCGTGGCGGCCCGGTGGCGCCGGGGCAAGTACTACCTGCTGATAGGCCTGCTGGCGGGCTCCGTCTTTTCCTTGAATCTCGTGGGGCTGTTCGACCCCCTGTCTCTGCTCTACCGAACCCTGGCCATCGTTTTCTACCCCGCCTTCGGCTACGGGGTGGAAAAGGCCGGGCTTACCCTGTACCGCCTGGGCCCGCCCTTTACCTATGCGAGCGAGCCTCTCTATCAATTCTTCAAGGCCACGGTGTTGCCCTTCCGGCCCCTGGTCTACCTCCTGCCGTTTTTCACCCTCGTGCTCTTTGCCCTGGTGGTGGCCGCGGAACGCTTTGACCGGCGCTTCTGGTGCCGGGCCCTCTGTCCCCTGGGGGCCCTCTACGGCCTCATCGCCCGCTACTCCCGGCTGAGGCGGCGGCCCACGGCCCTCTGCCCCGACTGCGGCGACTGCACCGACATATGTAAGATGCACGCCTTTGTCCCGGGGAAACCGGCCCGCCACGCGACGGCCGAGTGCCAGCTCTGCCTGCGCTGCCTGGAGGCCTGCGACAAAGAGGACCGGGTGAGCTTTACCTGGACCTCCAAAGCGCCCCGGGCCGCCCTGGACCTGGGCCGGCGTCAGATGATCACCGCGGTGGCGTCGGGGGCCGTGGCCGTGCCCCTGATTCGTTTGGGCTCCCTGGCTCGGCGGCCCGATGAATTTCTCGTCCGGCCTCCCGGGGGCCAGACCGAAGCGGAGTTTCTTTCCCGCTGCATCCGCTGTGGCCAGTGCCTGAAGGTCTGCCTGACTAACGGCCTGCAGCCGGTGCTGTGGGAAGCGGGCCTGGAAGGGCTCTATACCCCCCGGCTCGTATCCCGGATGGGATACTGCGCTTACTCCTGTAACCTCTGCGGCCAGGTGTGCCCCACCGGGGCCATCCCCCACCTCAAACTGGCGGACAAGCAGGCCATCGCCTTGGGGACCGCGGTCATCAACCGCACCCGATGCATTCCCTACACCGAAGGGACCGATTGCCTGGTGTGCGAGGAGCATTGTCCCGTCTCCCCCAAGGCCATCACCTATGTCGAACAGGAGGTTGTCAATGTCCAGGGGGAACGGGTGAAGGTGAAGCTGCCCCTGGTGATCCCGGACCGCTGCATCGGCTGCGGTCACTGCGAGCACGTCTGTCCCGTGGGCGGCGCTGCGGCCATCCGGGTGAAACGGTCGCTGCGAGTGGAGATGTGAGGTTTATGCGGAGAGGGCCGGGAGAAGTCAATTCTCCCCTCGTGATACGGGAAAACCCTAGACAAGGAGATTGCCGATGAAAACTTTATCAAGAGTATTCTGGCTGATTGGGATGATGACTCTGGGGTTTTCTCTTGTGGCGGGTGGGGCGGCCGGTGAGGTTAAGCTGGTCAAAGGCCAAACACTGTATATCCCATCCCCTACCAGTTTTATGGCCGGGACCCATTCTTTTAATGTCAGGGCTACGGTTTTCATCCATAACACCGATCCAACTCATGCCATAAATATCACCGGCATCGATTTCTATAATTCTGGCGGCAAATTGGTCGAAAAGTATTTAACCCAACCCTTGAAGCTCAATGCCCTGGCAGCCACTCGGGTTAACGTCAAACAGCCTCTGGAGGGCGAAGACGGGATGGCAGCTCACTTTATCATCAAATGGCAATCGGAACATAAGGTCGTCGAGCCTTTGATTAATGGTTGGTTCACCGGTATCTCAGGCACGCGCGGTTTCTCCTTCACCACGTACCCGAGAATAATCCAAGAGGATGCCAATTGAGCTCTGAGCGGTATAAGCCGCCCTGTTCCTAAGTTCAGCCTGGCAACCGCCCCTGGGGATTTCAGCATTGACTAAGATGCCTGATGGAGAAAACTCCGGGATCAAACGCCGCTACCCGCAACAGCCGCTGGTGGGCGTTGGCGCCGTGGTCTTTCGGGGCGACGACGTGTTGTTGGTGCGCCGGGGCCAGGAACCGGCCCGAGACTGTTGGAGCCTGCCCGGCGGCCTGGTGGAACTGGGGGAGACCCTGGAGGCGGCTATCCGCCGGGAGCTGGCGGAAGAAACGGGGCTGACCGTGACCCTTCTGGGCATCGCCGCGGTACTGGAGCGCATCTTCCCCGACCCCGACGGCCGCATCGCCTATCACTATGTCCTGGTGGATTATCTCTGCGACTACTTAGAAGGGGAGTTGAGCCCCGGCTCGGACATCACCGCGGCTCGGTTCGTTTCCCGGAGCGACCTTGCCGGCTTCGATCTGCCGCAATTCACCGCGGACGTCATCCGCCGGGCCTGGGAACAGAAATCGCAGGGCGCCTGCCTGCCTCTCAGATGAATATGCCGCAGAGAGGGCAGCGCCGTCCGGCTCTGCCCCCCAGTCTGCGCGGCTAATCCCTCATTGCCCTTTAATCTTGGGGAGTTCCGCCAGGGCCTTTTGGATCATTTCTTCCGGGTCGAGTTCGATATCCTTGAGCTGACCTTCCAGAAAGGCGTCGTAGGCCGCCAGGTCGAAGTGGCCGTGGCCCGATAAATTAAAGACAATGCATCTGGCCTGGTTGGTCTCCTGGCACACCCGGGCCTCGTCCACCGCCGCCTTGATGGCGTGGGCGGTCTCCGGGGCCGGGATGATACCCTCGGTTTCGGCGAAGAGGCAGGCCGCCTCAAAGACCGGGTTCTGGGGGTAGGCCCGGGCCTCGATCACCTTCTCGTGGACCAACTGGCACAAAAGCGGGGCGTCCCCGTGGTAGCGCAGTCCCCCGGCATGGATTCCCGACGGCACGAAGGAGTGGCCCAGGGTGTACATCATGATCAGGGGGGTAAGCCCCGTGGTGTCCCCGAAGTCATAGGTATAAGCCCCCCGGGTCAAAGTGGGGCAGGCGGTGGGCTCCACCCCCACAAACCGGATGTCACTGCCCTTCAGCTTGGCCGGCACGAACGGGAAGCAGAATCCTGCAAAGTTGCTGCCGCCGCCGACGCAGCCGATGAGCACATCCGGCGACTCCCCGGCCAGGGCCAGTTGCTTCTTGGTCTCCAGCCCCACGATGGTCTGGTGCAGCATCACGTGGTTGAGGACGCTCCCCAGGGAATAGTTGGTGTCGTCGTGGGTGGCGGCGTCCTCCACCGCCTCGGAAATGGCCATGCCCAGGCTCCCGGAGGTCTCCGGGTCCCTGGCCAAAATGGACCGCCCGGCCTGGGTGCGGTCTGTGGGGGAGGGATAGACGCTGGCCCCCCAGATGTGCATGAGCGACCGGCGGTAGGGCTTCTGGTGGTAGCTCACCTTGACCATATACACGGTGCATTCCATGGAAAAAAAGTTGCAGGCCAGGGACAGGGCGCAGCCCCACTGGCCCGCCCCGGTCTCGGTGGCCAGCCGTTTGATGCCCGCCGCCTTGTTGTAATAGGCCTGGGCCACCGCGGTGTTGGGTTTGTGGCTGCCTGCGGGACTCACGGATTCGTTCTTATAATAGATGCGGGCCGGGGTTTTCAGGGCCGCCTCCAGGTTGCGGGCCCGGTGCAGGGGGCTGGGCCGCCACAATTGATAGATGCGCAAAACCTCATCGGGGATGGGGATCCAGCGCTCCGGGCTCATTTCCTGCTCGATGAGGGCCCGGGGAAAGATGGCCGCCAGGTCGTCCGGCCCGATGGGCTGGCCGGTGGCCGGGTGAAGATAAGGCGGCATGGGGGATGGCAGGTCCGGAATAATGTTGTACCATTCCTGGGGCATCTCGGCTTCGCTCAGGTGTATTTTGTAGGAATCCATCAGGGTCGCAACTCCTTTGCATGAGTTATTGATCTGACCTAAATTTACTACGAGTATCTCGCATTATAATTGTGATATCTAAAGCAGACATCGCCTAATCCATTGCAAACTCTTTGTATGTTTACTGCAATTATAATTTCATCCTTTTAAATACTTTTTCCGGAATAATTTTTATTGCCCCTATTATCAATTTCCAATACCATTTAGCATAAATAATATCTTTCCCTTTTTTGAACCCATTATAGATATCTTGCGCAATCCCTTCCGGTTCCGCTAATAATTTATCAGGGAGATCGAGGTGATCCGTCATTTTTGTCCTGATCATTCCTGGTAATACAGAGATTACCCGGACATTCTTTTTGTATAGTCGATTTCGCAATCCACTGAGATAAACAGTCAAGGCCCCCTTTGCTGATCCATAGATATAATTGCTCTGCCGCCCCCTCTCTCCGGCCACGGAACTTAAAGCAATAATGAACCCATGATTTCTTCTTGCAAAATCGGCGGCAATAATTTCCAATATACTGACTGCTCCAGTAAAATTGGCATCAATAATTTTTTTGGCTTCCCGAAAATCTTGTTGGGCTAACTGTTGATCGCCTAAGTAACCAAAGGCAATGACAACCCCATCCGGTTTCGGATCAAGCTTTTCATAAAAGGCACCATGCGAATCATAGTCAATAGCATCAAAAGGAAAATATCCGGTTTCAACTTTATAGCGAATTTTAATATCCGTGCAGCTTTTCCCGAGTAAATCTAATTGTCTTGACCCCATATAGATGTCAGCATGTTCATTTTGAGCAAATAATTTAGCAAGTTCCTGTCCAACTTCCGAATTGGCGCCTAAGATAAGAATATTCATATTTATAACCCCAGCCTTCTTGATTGAATTGAGTTAAATTTATTATTTAATTTCAGATTTTCCCTCATTTTTGCAAATGTCTCCCATCTCGGATAGCTCTTCCGAAAGAATTCTTTGTGCATCCTCACATCCTTAGCTAAATATAACCTCCCTCCATGATCAGCCACTATCAAATCAAGCTCATCGAGTAGAGAAAATAATTTTGGTTGAATTTTGAAATCAAGTGCAATGGTAAATCCTTCCAGGGGAAATGACAAATAATTATTGTTTTCCTTACCAAACAATTTAATAACGGCTAAAAAAGATCCAAATCCAGTTTTGGCAACTTTGTTCAAAATATTCTTCAATCCAGAATAGCTTCCTTCCTTGGGCAAAACAAATTGGTATTGAGTAAATCCTCTCCGCCCATACATGCGATTCCATGAATTTATCTTATCCAAAGGAAAAAAGAATTTGTCCAGCGGCACCAGTCTGCCTTCCGTGAAAGTGGGATGGGTCTCATAATAAATTTTATTAAAGGCTGCGATGGAATATTTATTGAGAAAAAATCCGGGCAAATTTATAGGGATAGACATGGTCTTTGATTTTTCTCTCCCTAAGGGGCCGGAGTTCGCATGCTCCCCCAACATCAGAACTGATCTGCCCAACTGTCCTCCCCGGGCTAAACAATCAATCCATCCCACTGAATACGTGGCATCCTGTTTCTCATGGAATAAACCGAGAATTTCATCAAGGTCATCACAGCGAATTATGGTCTCCCTGAGATAAGCATTTTTAATTGGTTGGAGGCAAAAAGTAACAGTTAATATAATTCCCGTTAACCCCATCCCGCCACAAGTAGCATAAAAAAGCTCCTGGTTCTGTTCACGGTTGCATGATAAAATCTCACCACTTGGCAGCATCAATTCGAATGAGACGACAAATTCGCTAAAACACCCAACTTTATGATGGTTCTTGCCGTGCACATCAGAGGCTATAGCTCCCCCAATGGTTATTTGTTTGGTTCCTGGCACCACCGGCAAAAACCAGCCTCTTGGCAAAAAAATGTCAATTATTTCTGATAATGTAACCCCACTCTCACAAAAAAGAATACCTGTGCTTTCGTTAAATTGAATTAATTTATTATAACGGCGGGAAAATATAATATTCTTATTTAAGGCGCTGTCGCCATAACTACGCCCCATCCCGTAAACGATATAATCTTGGGGTAATTTAAGATAATCACGCAATAGACTTGAGGATTTAAAAAAAACACCCTTCGCCTCGATACCTGAACACCTCCCCCAGCCTGTAAGATACATTTATCTACCCTTAAATCATGAGCAATACATAAATATATTCTTAAACATATTTACAATTTTTTCAAAACAAACATTATATGGGCCCCATATTTGGCAAAGATTGTTTTCTCTAATATAGAGTCAATAAATTGAAATAATTTTAATGAAATTTTTGGAGCAAAATCAGGCGTAAACGTAAAATAATCTATTTTGATTAATTCAAAATGGCTATCTATAATAATTTGTTTGCCTACCCAAATTTCTTTTCCTTCATCGATGTTTTTCGTTAATGGAAATATATAATTCAAGTAATAATGAATTAAGGGATTTTTCACGTTCATTTCATGTAGTATAAAAATGCCATCTTTTTTTAATATTCTGTAAACTTCTTTTAAAACATTAACTTGCTCCTCCTTTGTCGCAAGATGATGCATTGCATTTATACAATACGCGAAATTATAAGTATCATCTTTTATTGGAATATCGGTAATTGAACCACAAATATAATTTATATGTTTATATTTTCTTTTAGCTAAATTAATTTGCTTTATAGAGATGTCTACTCCATCAATCCTATTAATATCATTTTTGCGATTAACGAGAAAATTAATATGCTCTCCTGTCCCACAGCCCAAATCAATCCCTTTCATATTTCTCTTATTAAGGAAATCTAATTCTATTAATATTTTATTCCCCTTTTTTATTAAATAATATCTCATTAGATGGTGCGGTATCTCTCTATCATAATCTTCGATAGTGTCAAATCGATACATAAGTTATTCTGTATTACAATAATTTTATCTTTCTCTAAGAACCTAAGATATATATCATAACATAGCAATTTAATAACCATAATATTATCACAATTTGCATAAAGTGGTCTTTCAAAATTATGGTAGTGGGTGAACCGCTTTCTTCTTCCACAAATGTTATTTGCAAATATCTCAGCAAACCTAAAATCACCCAAAAGGTTGTCAAATATAAATTGGTTGTCTTATGGACACTGATTACTTCCGGAGATACGGTGTAGAGAATATAACTCACTATTATTACTGCAGACATGACAACCATACTTAAAGAAACAAATTCAAGGTTATAATTATCTATATTATGACGCACTTTATGGCCACGCGACAACAAGATAAGATCATCCCGTCTTTTCGCCAAGGATAAAAATAGGGCCAACAGATATGTCATAATTATTAACCAATGGCTTGGCAAAACATTAGCCGCCAGTCCTCCGACAAAAACCCTGATAATAAAGCCCACAGAAATTATTGTAATATCAATAATTGCATAATGTTTTAATTTAAAAGAATATAAGAAATTTAATAAAATATACGACCCCAATGGAACGAGAAATATGGGATCTAGTTGATACAAAGTTATTATCAATGAGGCAGAAAGCAGTACTCCCGCAGAGAGAAACGCTTCCCTTTTTCCCAGGATTCCCGCAGCTAAGGGTCGATCTTTCTTGGTAGGGTGCAGACGGTCAGATTCTAGATCATGGATGTCATTGACGACATAGACACTGCTGGCTCCTAAACAGAATACGACAAAGGCCCAACAAGTTTGTGTAAGCGCATTGTAGTCAAAGAGCTTATGGGCAAAGAATATGGGGAGAAATATGAACCCGTTTTTTATATACTGGTGCGGTCTTGCCAGAGTTATGTAAGCTTTGATTTTAGACATTGCGACGTATCGAATGGGAAAAATCGTCATTAAAGCCGAACCATGAGTGGATCATGCCATTACCCGACTGTGGGGGGCTGTAGTCGACAAGGGGAGCGTCCCTGGATGAGGATGCCAGAACCGGGCCGAAAACCACCGACGTAGATATGAAACCATCAACACCCTTCTTGATTCTTCCCTCAAAGGACTCAATCCCTGGCCGGTTAAGCTTAGGGTTGGAGATCTGCCGACCGAAACCTGTGGATGCA